>Ga0334894_1000436_pt1 | contig 51465 bp, 35 predicted proteins | sample GraSluR3_MG_6_FD_207225 | JGI IMG/M metagenome (GOLD analysis project Ga0334894, IMG submission 207225) | Sludge microbial communities from methane-producing bioreactor in Wageningen University, Netherlands - Granular Sludge_12_05 R3 | ecosystem: Engineered > Bioreactor > Anaerobic >...
CCCCCGTTCCCCTTGCGCGACGAACGGGGCAACGTCATCAACCCCGTGGCGGGCGAGAACGCCGACAAGCCCTATTCGCCCAGGCAGACGTGCGGGGCGTGCCACGACTATGAGAAGATCACCGAGGGCTATCACTTCATGCAGGGCAAGGGAGAACCGCCGACCGCCGACCAGAAGGCCCGCTGCCTCTGGGCGTCGACGCCGGGCAACTACGGCGGCACCTGGTGCTCGCCCGCCCCGCTCTATCGGTACCTGTCGCCCAAGAAAAACGAGTCGGCCGCGACGATCGACATGACCTCGTTCACGTTCTTCACCTCGCCGTGCGGCGCGTGCCACCCCGGGGGCGGGGCCGGCGAGTTCGACCGGGAGGGCAAGCGGTACGACGCGTGGATGGCCGATCCGGCCAGCGGATTCGCTCCCGGCGCCGACAACGACCTCGACGGCGACTACTACAAGGCGCGCTGGAGCGAAACGGGCGTCCTCGAGGCCGACTGCCTGCTCTGTCACATGCCCGGCTACGACCACGCGCAGCGCAAGAAGCAGCTTGGGGCCTGGAATTTCCGCTGGGCCGCGACCGCCGGCGCCCAATGGGCCGCGGTCAAGGGCTCCGTCCAGAAAGGCGAACCCGTCGAGATCGCCTACGACGCCCAACGGTTCAATGCCGACGGCACGATCGAGCCGCACATCGTGCGCGAGCCGCGAAACGAAGCCTGCCTGAGTTGCCACGCCCAGCCGGGATGGAAGAAGCGGGGCGCCAACTACAGCCCCCGCACCGACGTGCACCTGCGCGCCGGCATGCGGTGCGTCGACTGCCACCCCGCCGGAAAATCGGCCACCGACCCGCGCATCGCCGGCCACGAGGTGCACCAGATCGGCAAGGGCGACGATCCGGGCGGCTCGGTCCGAAACGACCTGAACGACACGGTGATCGGTTGTGCCGACTGCCACGACACGGGACGACTCGGCGCGCCGGTGGCCCGGCACCGCTGGCTTCCGCCGCTGCACCTCGAGACGATCGCCTGCCAGACCTGCCACATCCCCGAACGGCTCGTGATGCCCATCGAGGTCCAGGCGAGCGACGTGTTCAACCCGGGCACGAAGATTCCCACGAAAGGCAAACACCTGTGGACGTTCTACGGCCCCGACGGGAACTATCGCAATCATTACGGTCCCTTGGTCATGATGGGCTACGACGACAAGCCCACGGAGCGGTTCCGCCCGAAACTCGTGCGATACAAGGGCAAGATCTATCCCGCCAACCGGATTCACAGCGCCTGGCCGGGAATCGAAATCGAAGGCGAGACGGCGCTCATGCAGCCGAAGATGGGCGACGTGTACAAGATGTGGACGGACCACCAGGCCGACGCCGCGAAGTATCCCGAACTCTCGAAGATCACCGACGACAACGGCGACGGCGTGCCCGAGGTCAACCGCCCGAAGGAAATCGACGCCCTCATCGAATCGGTCACCCGGATGCTGGTTGACACGAACTACCCCATGGAAGGCAAGCACGTCGTGTGGGTGATGGACGACCGGGTGTACCGGTCGGGAACCGAATATCGGGTGCTCGAAAAGCACGCGTGGGAAGCGTCGCCCTACGCCAACGTGCACAAGTACAGCCACGACGTGCTGCCCGCCAACGCGGCCCTCGGCATCAACGGTTGCACCGATTGCCACCACCCCGAGGCCGACTTCTTTTTCGCCGCGAGCCTGACGCACCTTTTCGACGAAAACGCCAGGCCGGTCACCGAGCCGCAGTACCGAACCCTGGGGTACTCCCTGCCGGTGGTCACGATGAGCGTCTGGCGGGAGGCGTACCTGAAGCCCGTCACGTACGGCATGATCGTGGTGCTGGCCTTGGGGGTGGCTTGGCTGGTTGCCGATTGGGCCTTGCGATGGACCTTTGAGCCGCGCCGCGTTCCCGTCGTGCTGCGCTTGCTGCCGGCGGCCGCCGTTGTGGTCGCGGCTCTCGGCGCGCTCGTGCTGGCGTGGGAACCGCGGCCCGTCGGCTGCTGCCCGACGATGATGGAGTTCATGCTCACCTCGCGCTTCGAGGCCGACGCCAATCACTTTTTGATTGCCGTGGCGATTCTCGCGGCCGGGGTGGTCGCCCTGCTCTGGGAACTCAAGAACCACCTGCCCGGCGACGGCTCGAGACGCACCTGGCCGGGCGCGCTGACGGGCGTTCTGCTGGCGATCTCCCTGGTGGCGGGATGTGGGACCGGGGCACTGATCTTCCTCAAGATCCCGGGCCTCGACGCGGCGACTCGCTACTCCTACACCGTCTTCGATTTGGCGGTTGCCTTGGCGCTGCTCGGAGCGATTCTCAGCGTGCTGCGGCAAGCCTGCCGGCTGACGTTCCGTCCCAGGGCTTACGGTACGCCGCCCGAGAAGGGCGCCGCGAATTAGCGCGGGCTTATGAACGAACCGGGCGAGCCAGGCGCCGCAGACTGTCTTGAAAACGGTTTTCGCTGTTGCGGAAAGTGTTGGTGGGTGGCCGGCCGGTACGAGGGCGCGACCGGCGGGGATTCGCCTCTTGCCGCACTTCCGTCGGCCATCACGGCCCTCGCGGGTGGCGGCCAAGCTCGCCGCCTCGAAGAAACCTGGCGTTGACGGGCCGGGGCGTCCGATATATAATTCGCTATATGGCAAAATGACAAAGCTCAGGAGCAGGCCCCATGCGGCACTTTCTATCCGCCATGAAGGCCCTGGCCGACGAGAACCGGGTTCGAGCGGTCCTGGCCTTGGAAGGCCGGGAACTCTGCGTTTGCCAGCTTGTCGAACTGTTGCGGTTGGCTCCCTCGACCGTCTCGAAGCATATGGCGGTTCTCAAGCAGGCGGGCATCGCCGGCTGCCGGAAGGACGGGCGCTGGATGCACTACCGCCTCGTGAGCGAGGGGCTCTCGCCCGCGGCCGCCGACGCGGTGGCCCTGGCTCGAAAGTGGCTCTCGAAAGACGCCCGGATTGCCGACGACGCCCGACGCCTCAAGCGGATCCTGCAAATCAGCCCCGAGGAATTGTGCAAAAGACAAGGCAAGTGCAAGGCATGAGAACGCTTGTTCCTGCCCGTAACGAGTCGTATCACGTTGCGAGGATTGAACCATGATGACGGAAGGTGCGAGTCCCGAATCCACCAAGCGGCTGAATATTTTCGAGCGATACCTGACGATCTGGGTGGCCCTGTGCATCGTCGGCGGCATCGTCTTGGGAAAGGTGGCCCCCGGCGTGGCCCAATCGCTCGACGCCATGGCGATTTACGTCAACGGGGCGCCGGTCGTGTCGATCCCGATCGCCATCGCCCTGTTCTTCATGATGTACCCCATCATGGTGAAGATCGACTTCGCCGAGGTGCTCCGAGCGGGCAAGAGTCCCAAGCCCGTCCTCTTGACGCTCCTGGTCAACTGGGGCGTCAAGCCGTTCACTATGTTCGCCATCGCCACGTTCTTCCTGGGCTACGTGTTCCGCGGGCTGATTCCGGGCACGGAGATCGTCAAGGACGGCACGGAGGTCGAGCTTTGGCGCTCGTACATCTCGGGGGCGATTCTGCTGGGCATCGCGCCGTGCACCGCGATGGTGCTCATGTGGGGATACCTTGCCCGCGGCAACCAGGGCCACACGCTCGTCATGGTCGCGATCAACTCGCTGACCATGCTCGTGCTCTACGGGTTGCTCGGCGGCTGGCTGCTCGGGGTGAACCGGATGCCCGTCCCCTGGGAGGCGCTGCTGCTTTCGATCGGAATCTACGTGGCCCTTCCGCTGGTGGCGGGCTACTTCTCCCGCAAGTGGATCATCGGCGCCAAGGGCCTGCCGTGGTTCGAGGCGAAGTTCCTCCACGTGCTCACGCCCGTGTCGATCGTCGCCCTGCTGGCGACCTTGGTGCTGCTGTTCAGCTTCAAGGGCGAGACGATCGTCGGCAACCCGCTGACGATTCTCTGGATCGCCATTCCCCTGTTCCTCCAGACCGTGCTGATCTTCGCGCTGACCTACCTGCTGGCGAAGCTGCTGCGGTTCCGCTACGAGGACGCGGCGCCCTCGGCGATGATCGGCGCCTCGAACCACTTCGAAGTCGCGATCGCCACGGCCACGATGCTTTACGGCCTGTCGAGCGGCGCGGCGCTGGCCACGGTGGTCGGCGTTCTGATCGAGGTGCCCGTCATGCTCATGCTCGTCAGGATCTGCCTGCGCACCCAGTCGTGGTTCCCGCGCGCGGCGGCGAAGGGCGTCGTCCAACGGGACGAAATTGCCCTCGAGCCGGTGGTCCATGAATGAGAAGGCAGAGTGCTTGTGGCGACGGACCTGTCGGCGGCGTCCGAAAGTGTCCTCCGTTGCATGAAGGGACGGGAGATGTTCTCCGCCGAATTCGTTCAACCCCGACTGCTGGATCTTTGAGCCTTGGGAGGTTCGTCATGTCAAGAGTCATGTCAAGAACTGACTTCTCGGTTGGTCGACAAGCTCGATGCGTGTGTTTGTTAGGCGCCGGCCTGATCGCCCTGCTTCTGGCGGTCGTCGCCGGATGCCAACAGGCGACGACCGAAGCGGGAGCGTCCGCTGCCCCCTCGGAGGCCGGCACGAGAGCGGCGTCGACGGCCGTCGATGACGACGCCGATCGCCAAGCCGCCGGCGACGCGGCCGCGGGGGCTCGGCTCCCAAGACTCCTCGACCTTGGGGCGACCAAGTGTATTCCCTGCAAGATGATGGCGCCCATCCTCGACGAGCTCCGCGAAAAGCTGGCGGGAAGGTTGGACGTCGAGTTCATCGACGTGTGGGAGAATCGCCAGGCCGCCGCCAAGTACGGCATTGAACAAATTCCCACGCAGATCTTCTACGATGCTTCGGGAAGGGAGCTGTTCCGGCACACGGGCTTCCTCTCGAAGGAAGACATCTTGAACAAGTGGAAGGAGTTCGGCCTGGACTTCAGCGAGTTCGTCGGCGATTCGGAGCCGTAAGCCCCGCGTGTTCCAGCCGGCCGGTCCGGCGGTCGAGCGTTATCCGGCCGGGCCACATGCTGTGCGCGGGAGAGTTCTGGGGTTCGTGAACACCCTTGGGGAGGCGAAGGCGATGAAGCCCATCCTGGCGTCTTTGGCCATTCTCGCGTCGGCGGCGGTCCATACGTCCCACGGCCAGCCGTGGGCCGAGAAGATGTTCGACGAACGCTCCCACGACTTCGGTTCCGTGGCGCGCGACGCCAAGGCGGAGCACAGGTTCAAGATCACCAACTTCTACATGGAGGACGTGCACATCGCGGGCGTCGATTCGAGCTGCGGCTGCGCCACGCCGCGCATCGAGAAGCCGCTGCTGGCGACCTACGAGGAAGGCGCCGTCGTCGTAAGGCTGAACACCGAAAGGCTTCGCGGGCATCAGAGCTCGACGATTACGGTGACCCTCGACAAGCCGCGCCGCGCCCGCGTTCAACTCCACGTCAAGGCGTACATCTACGATGCGGTCCTTTTCGACCCGCCCGCCGTGGAACTGGGCAGCGTCGAGCAGGGGGAAGAGGTCGAGAGAACGGTCTCGGTCACCTACACGCGAGGATCGCAATGGCGGATTCTGGAGGCCAGGTCGGCAACCCCCCATCTCTCGGCCGAGGTCGTCGAACGCAGGCGCGAAGCCGGCAAGGTGACGTACGAGGTGCGGGCCCGGCTCGATCAAGGCGCCCCCGTGGGCTACGTGCGGGACCACCTGATGCTGGTGACGAACGATCCCCGCGCAAGAGAGATTCCCCTGGCCGTTGAAGGCCAGGTGGTGGGGAGCCTCACGGCCAGCCCGTCCTCCCTGTTTCTCGGCGTGTTGAAGCCGGGGAACAGCGTGCGCAAGCAGCTCGTGGTGCGGGCGAAAGAGCCGTTTGTGATCCAAGCGATCGAGGCTGACTGCGACTGTTTCGCTTTCGACATCCCCCAGCCCCGCGAAGCGAAACCATTCTACCTGGTGCCCATGACGTTCACCGCGGGCCAGAAGCCGGGTCGCGTGGGAAAGACTCTGCGAATCGAGACCGATCGACCCAGTGTCCGAGCCGAGGTCGCCGCGTTTGGAGTGGTAGCCGAGTAGTCGCGGGGAGAGGGGGCCGGCTTCGCCGTGAGATGCGCGGCTCCTGCACCGGCTTCGATCCGGCCGTCGACGTGCGCCCGCGAGCCGATCCCGGGCGCTCTCTACGTGTAGAACTCCCGGATCCGCATGATGACCTCGAAACCGTCGGCCTTGAGTACGTCTTCGAGGCAGAGCATGGCCGGGTGATCGGCAGAGAGCAGCTCGTACTTGCGCTTGACCGAGCCGATGACCATGTCGAGCCCGAGCGGCATGGCTTTCGTGATGAACGCGCTTTCGAGCGGGCTTTTGACGGGCGAGCCGTCGGCCCGCTTCGGGGGAAGCATCACGGTGAAGTTGCTCAAGCCGACCGACATGTGCACCCCGGCAAAGTCGGGATCGTCGTGGAGCATCCGCATGGCCGTGACCAGGCGCTTGAGGTTGCCCTCGGTATCGCTGCCCACCGGGGCGATGCCGGGGTCGAAGATCAGGTCGTCGTTGGCGATCGCGCGGCCCGGCGCCCGGGCCGCGTCGCGGAGCGACTGGGCGGCCCGGTACGTCTCGTCGGCCGTGTGGCAGGGCCCCGATCGGCCGTCGACCACCTGCTCGGAGATCAGCAGCACCGGCTTGAACGAGCGGACCCGGCACAGATCGAACATCTCCATGCGCAGCGGCGAGATCGAGTTGAGGATCGGCTTCGCGCCGCCCGCGCGGTCCTCGTCGTAAGCCTCGAGACCCGCCTTGGCGATCTGCGGATCGGGCGTGTCGATGGCCAGCGGCTTCGTCGTGACCGCCTGGATTCGCCGGACCACCTCGGCCATAAACTGGGGGGAACGGGGCCCCACGTTCACGTCGATGTAGGCCGCCCCGCGCTCGTCCTGCATGCGGGCCAGCTCGACGATGCCGTCGAGGTCGCCGGCCTCGAAAAGCCGGTGGGTCGATGGCACCGAGTCGTTGATCGTTTCGCCAATGATGTGCAAGCCTTCGATGGCCATGGCGCTCCCTTCGTTGCTGCGGGCCCGATTGCCGAAGCCCGCATTCTAGCCTCCGTGCGCCCGGCGTGGCAAGACGGCCGGGGCCGATCGCTTGGCGCGCGGGCGCCACGCGCGATTGGGCAAGGGCGGCTGCCGCGATACAATGCACGGCATGAGGTTGGCTGCGCACGCACTGCGCGTCGCGAGATCCGAGACACCGGAAGACGGGGGGCTCGCTTCGCTCGACCTAAGACACCCGACGCTCGACAGCCTCGGCACTCCATCACGAAAGGGCCTACCGATGTCGAACACGAAACGCCGTCACGCGATTTCGCGCCGACGAGCCCTGCGCCGATTGACGCTGGGAACGGCCGGGCTGGCCGTTGCCCCGGCCATCGGCCTGGGGCGGCCGGCGAACGCCGCGGGCGCCATCCGCGTCGAGCGCCAGCCGTCGGGCGCCGAGATCTGGCAAGTCACCACCGACGAGTTCTCGCAGTCGAACATCTACTGCGAGGTGCCCTATTGCTCGCGCGGCTCGCGGTACTTCGTCTACCAGCGGCAGAATCCCAAGCTTTCGGGCAATCGCACCGAGCTGATGGCCGTGGAGCTGGGCACCTGGGAGCAGCACCTTCTCGACACGGCGATGGGGATCGGCGGCAGCGCCATCTCGCACGACGGCATGTTCTCTTATCTCAAGCAGGCCGACGACGGCGAGATCGACCTCATGCGGGCCGACCTCGACACCGGGGCCATCGACAAGATCTACCGCCTCCAAGAGGGCGTGCGCATCCGCAGCCTCGGCACGGTCACCACCGACCGCCGCTACTATGCGGGCGGGACCAAGACCGATCCGGGCTGGGACCTGTTCGACGTCCTGCTGGTCGATCTCGCCAAGGGCGAGCAGAGGATTCTCGACCGCGACCCCTTCATCCTCAACCCCCATCCCCAGTTCGAGCCGGGCGAGGGGCGCGCGTTGATGATCCAGCACAACCGGGGCGGCAAGTACGCGCCCGACGGCACGCTCGAGCGGCTCGTGGGACCCGAGGGCGCGACCCTGTACCTGCTCTCCGTGCCCGAGGGCGAGCGGACCGAGCTTCAAGTTGGAACGCCCTATACGACCGCCTGCACGGGCCACGAGGCATGGATCGGCGCGACCCGGGAGATGCTGCTGTCGGTCTCGGCCCGCGGCGAGTTCGCCCCCGAGAAGGGCAACCTGCTGGGCGTGCGCGCGGGAAGCCCGGCCCGCGTGGTCGCCAAGGGCTACCGCTTCAACCACGTGGGGGTGAGCCGCTGCGGCCGGCTTTTCGCGTGCGACGACTGGCAAGGGGCCTACAAGGTGGTCCTCGGCTCGAACGAGAGCGGCAAGACCGCCGAGGTCTGCGAGTCGAAGACCCGGCCCGACCGGAGCCAGAACACCCATCCCCACGCCTACCTGACGCCCGACCTGAACTGGGTGATCTTCAACTCGAACCGCACCGGCTTCGCGCACGTCTACGCGGCGCGCGTGCCCGAGGGCATGATCGACGGGCTGCTGGCGACGTAATCCGCCGCAACGCCCAAGCCAACACGGTCGCGCAAGCCCGTGCGTTCCGGAGGCGGCCCGAGAGTTCGTAGTCCCGGCTTCAGCCGGCTCCTCCGAGGCTCAGGGCGAAGACCGCCTGAAGGCGGCACGACGAACCGGCCGGCCCCGTCTCTCGATGGCGCTCACGATCTCATACCCAAGCCGGAGCTTGGGAACGAGGGATAAAACAACGGTGGTAACCGGGCGGCCGACCATCACTTGGTTGCGACGTGGTGGCCGCCACCGTCCGGTCCAAATTCCCAGCAATCGATGACACACGATGGCCGTGCCGCCTTTAGCGCATCGACACCCTGCATCGTAATGCCGCTATGAATTCCAACCTCGACGTGTTTCAGCGCCCTCAGTTCTGCGAGTCTCAGTAGCCCCACGTCCGTGATGGACGTGTTCCCTAGGTCAATGTATTCGAGGTTTTGCAAGGTAGCGAGATGTCCGATCCCATCGTCAGTGACAAGTGTTCCGCTGACGTCAAGGTATCGCAGCTGCATGACGCTGCTCAACGCTCGAAGGCCGTCGTCCGCCAGTTTCGTGTAGGCGAGTTCCAGACGTTCGAGTTCGGTCAAGCGAGACAGGTTGCGCAGTCCGTCATCCGTCAGCGGGTGATTGGTTAATTGAAGACATCGTAGACTCTTGAAGCGTTCGATCGTGTCCAACGTTCTGTCCGTCATCCCCGTCTCAAGTACTCGAAGCTGCGAGAGGTTCCGGAGATTGCGGAGCGACTGGAAGCCCTTGTCGGTGAGGGCCGTAGCCGTGAATATCTCGAGCGTAAGCAGGTCCATCTGGCCAAGCGCGCTCATCCCGTTGTCCGTCATGGACGATCGTATGATCCGAACGTGCTGAACATTGGGGAAAGCTGGGAGGTATCGTAGGTGTTGATCGGTAACACAGCCGCCATACAAAGTGAGGGACTGAAGTGAGTCGCACGACGAAAGGCGACGAATTCCCTCAGGCGTGATGCCAGTATCCGCAAGTGCGAGGGTCCTCAGCTTCTGGATTCGCAACAAATCGTCGATGCAGGCGTCGGTCACACGGCTGCCGGTTAGGCAAACGTCAAGCAGATCGGGGAGCCTGTGCAGATCAACAACGTCGGCATCTGAAGTGTTGGAATCGTTCAGGAAAACGAGGTCAACCGTGGCGTAGATGTCGTCGCCGAGAACGGATCTGACCAATTTGGCGACGATGTTGAATTCGGGCTGGATCTGGTAATGGTAGCCCACGGTGCCGCCAGAGGCGATGATCTTCGCAACGATGGGGCGCTGCGTTGATGCTCGCATGATGTGCTGGCCAAGCCAGGCGCTCAGCGCGGCGACGATCAGGGCAAGCACCAGCAACGACCAAAGGCTGAATCGCAGCACTGGGCGCAGGTATCGCAAACCGCTATGATTCCTCACGTCTGAAGCGCCAATGAGTTCTCGGTCCCCATCAGTTCGTCCGGTGTGCAGATGATTGGCGGTTCGTAGCCTGCCTCACGGCAGATCCGTCCAATTCTGCTGCGGAGCGAGGCGTTTGCGATATGTTTGAAGTTCCACGTCATCCGACGATTCGAGCAAGTCGAGGTCCTCGACCACCGCGAACGGTTCCGCCGCCGCCGTTCGACCGCCGGCGGCACATTCGTCCAGCACGCGTTGCGAAATGTAAAGCGCGAAACCTCGCGCGTCGTTGAGCCACCGGTGCCGTGTCACCCGTTGCCGGGCAGCAACGAAAGGATCCGTGTGTGGCGCTGCCGCGGTGTGCCCAACAAGCGTCGTTTCCAGATACACGGTTTCCATCGCAGGGATCTTTCACGACGAACGACAGCCGTCACCCGGCGGCGACGAAAGATCGTCCATGGCAGATTCCCCAAAACTTCGCCACTCCGGTTCACGGCATTGTTCGTCGGACTCCGATGCGGGTTCAGGGTTCAGTTGAGGTATTTTAGCATCGCGTGACCTTGCGTGGCCGCGTCGATGTAGTACTCACGGAGTGTTTCATACCAAGTCGTCAAATATCCAATGGCATCCTCATCGGCATCATCCCAGATTTCCGGGTAGATTCGGTTTTTTGACAGCTCGGATGCGACATATCGCGCACGGAATTTCTCTGGCGGGATATCTTTCAGAGCATCCGCGGCAGCCTGAACCTCATCGACGGTTAAATAGCGCGCCGGTCCGTATCCAACGTCGTCACCGATCTCGGTGCCGCCAAGAACGACATTGGCCAGTGGTGGTTCCCCGGCCCACGCATCGCCAGCAAGCAGGTAATGGATGCCGTGCCATGCCTTGTCGACGTCAATGTTGTTCTCGCGTTCCTCATCGTCCGGGTAGATGAAATCTTCCACGCTTGATGGATCAGCAATTAGTGCCGCCAACTCATCGGAAGAGAGTCGCAGAAAGTTGCCAATCATCGACATGTTTATTCATCCTTATTGTGCGGCAAACGACCACGCTCAGCCGCCGGGGCCGCCTGCAGCGGATGGTTCGGCGCGGGCTGGCGAGCGACGCCCTGAACGAACTTGAGGCCACTCCTCTTTTCTCTCTCCTTGACGTCTTGGAATATGGCGTCCAGATCGTAGTTGAATCGGGCGGCGTAAGCGTCGCGAACTCGACGAACTTCATCGACAATAGGATCATTCATGGTTTGGCCTCCAGTAGTTCCTCGGGCGTGCAGATAATAGGCGCCGTGAATCCCTCGCCCTTGCAAACCTCCTCAATCATGGGTCGCATGACGGCATTGGCCAAGTGCCGGCAATTCCACGTCAGGAGAAACGGGATGCCCTTCGTGGCGGCAATGGCGATGTGCAGGGCGTCGCCGGCCGCTTTCGCCGGCAATGCACCTGCCTGAACTAATTCCTTCGCCAAGCCCAGCGCCTCCGACGTCGTTTCGAGCACCAACATGGGTTGCACGACCGCAAGCCGCTCTTGGGCAGCCTGAGGGTCGCCGGCACCGGCCTCGTCCAAAACGAGTTGTGATACGCAAGGTTCGTAGTCCGACCGGCGGGCATCCCACCACTCGTGGGTGACCTGCTGATGGCCGGCAATGACCACGTCACGACTGGGCCGAGCGGTCAGGTAGCTCACGATGGTAGTCTCGATGTAGACGCGCTCGGGCATTGCCCGTCCTCTAGGATTCTATCGCGTAGGGGATCTCGTAGTCCACGCCAGTCTCCGTGCGGAGGCACAGTCGGTGCTTCCGGTCAACACCAAGGATCATACCACGAAACGGGCCCGCCAGCACCGGGTCTGGCTGAGCGATCGGCCCGAGGCAGCTTTGCTGCCGGCTCAGGGCGCTACCCAAGTTGCTCCTCCAACTCCATGACCAGTTCAACGATGTCGAGAGAGTCCAAGCTCAACTCATCCAACCGGCCGGCCTGCACTGCGGCCGGGCTGACGCCAAGCCGGGCCGCAACCAACTCGATCGGGCCCGCCGTCTCCGGGTCGAAGAACCTCGCCTCCGCGGCTCCCGTGACGAACCAAACTCCTCCATCGCCGAACGTTGGCGGTAACCGGGCCGCCGGCAAAAACCTATGATTTCAACTCTCGCGTGATCGGCGGCTCCGGTTCACCGCTTTGTTCGGCAACTTTGTTAGCGGCAAGTTGTCGGAGGTACTCGGGTGCCAGATCGGCGCCGTTTGGCCAGCACAGCGTGTGTCCCGTCAATGTAAACTGGCGAAACTGACGCACGTCGTTCAGCGGTTGGAACACGGGTCCTGTAAGTCGGCCCGACAGGTCGGCAATACCAACGAATCCATCGCTGAATTCTAGGCGTACGCGAAAGTCACCCATATACTCGGCTAGTGTTACGTGCAGCATCATATCACTCCAATGGCTCGATCGGCTGAAGTGGGACTTCTTGCCTCGCACGTTCCCAGTTTTCCAAAAGTTCAGCCTGATGTATGGCGTACCAGTCCAGAACCGCGCTCAAGGCACGTCGAGGAAACCGCCCGCTCACCAATCCCGAGGAGATCTCGACAGTTATTTCGTGTTCGCCGTATTCTGCGTGAAAATGCGGCGGCGCATGGTCACGGTAGTACATCCGCACGATTATCCCGAGGAATCTGGAAATCTCCGGCATGGTTCATTCAACAATTCAATTACGGTAAGTGCAATAGTAGCCGTCCGTTGCTCTCATGTCGCGCGGTTTTCCGCGTGATAGGATGTTTCAGCCTAGCGCTCATCCACTTGTCGCCGGTGAGGTGCGCCATCCCCCGTGACACCTCGTCGACCGTCCGCACCACTGGGAGGCGCTTGGGGCGACGCGCGCGCACGACGCCTTCGATGCGGTCAAGCGGCTGCTGGAGGACGTGTTCGTAAAGAAAGAGGATCGCCGACAAGGCTTGGTTTTGCGTAGAAGCCGCGACGCGTTCCTTTACGGCCAGGTGGGTCAAAAAGATGTTCACATCGGCTTCGGCAAGTTGGCGGGGATGCCGGTGCTGGTGGAACTGGATGTACCGGCGAATCCAGTGAACGTAGGCGTCTTCCGTGCGGCGGCTGTAGTGCCGGACGCGCAAAACTTCGACGATGCGGTCATAGAGCCGCGGCGCGGGCTTGTCAGGAAACAGGCCCAAGGGCGGGCGGCGTTGCTGGGTGGTTGTGAGCATGGCCGCGGTCCGGGACGGACGATCCAGATGCCCCTATTCTAGCGGTTCGCGGGCAGAGCGACAATCCGCCGGGCAAGAAACAGCAAACCCTTTTCCAGCAAGCACTTGCGATCATGGGCGCTGGCCGATCGGGTGGAACGTTCCGTGCCGACCTTGCGTTTGTCACACGCGCCACGGTTCCCGCGCCAGCGCGCCGCGAAGCAGCTTGTCGGCCTCGTCGTGGTCGACGAACCGCTCGGCGTCGGGGTCCCAGCGGAGCTTTTCGCCCACCTGGACGGCGATGTAGCCGATCTGGCAGAGCGACGTGGCGCGGTGGCCGACTTCGGCGTCCTCGAGCGTTTGCGAGCGGGTCTTGACGCAGTCGATGAAGTCGCGTTTCTCGTTCTTCAGCGGAACGCGCACCGCGTCGGGGCCCAGCTCGGCCGTGAGGATCGACGCGGGCTCGGCGGTCAGCTCGTCGGGACCGTACTGGACGTTGATCCAGCCCTCGCTCCCCTCGAAGCGCACGTAGGGATGCCCCGTCGTGTACGACAGCGTGACTCCGTTGGCGTAGCGGTACTCGACCTGGAAATCGAGGAGCACGTTCCACAGCCCGTCGGCGGGCGGGAGCTCGCCCTTGCCCTCGACCTCGACCGGGCCGCTCCGCTCGGTGCCGTTGGCCCATTGCACGACGTCGGCCAGGTGATGGCCCCAGTTGACCAGCACGCCGTCGCAGTAGTCGCGGTTGGCGTACCAGCCGGGCCGGCCGTAGCTCTTGCGCGGATGCACCCGCTTCTCAGTGTAGGGTTTCATGGGGGCGGGGCCCAGCCAGAGGTCGTAGTCGAGCTCCTCGGGCACCAGCATTTCGGGCTGCTGGGGCAGCACCTCGTTCCAGCTCGGCACGGCCATGCGCATCGCGCGAAGCTCGCCGATCTTGCCGTGGATCACCAGCTCGCACGCCCGGTGGAACTCGGCGATCGAGCGGAACTCGCTGTCGGTGCGAAACACGCGGTTCTGCTCGGCGATCGCGTCGGCCAGCCGCCGGCCGTCGGACACCGAAAGCGACAGCGGCTTCTCGCAGCACACGTCCTTGCCCGCCCTGGCCGACGTGACGGCCTGGTAGACGTGCCAATGGTCGGGCGTGCTGATCATCACGGCGTCGACGTCGGGGCGGGCGAGCACCTCGCGGAAGTCGGTGTACCGGGGGCAGGTCGCAATCGCCCTGGCTTCGGGCGTGTCGCCGCAGCGCCGCACGACGTCGGCCGGCGTCTGATCGAGTCGCCAGCGGTCGACGTCGCAGAGGGCCACGACTTGCGAGTCGGGCCAGCGCACGAAGACGGGCAGATTGCGCGCCAGCGACTGCCGGCCCAACCCGATCATCCCCACGGTGACCCGGTTGCTCGGAGCGACCGCTCCGTCGAGCCCCAGGACGGAAGCGGGAACGATCGCCGGCCCGGCGACCGCCGCCGCGGCCCCGGTTGCGGCGATCCGTTGCAGGAAGCGGCGACGCGTGATCGACGGCAAACCCTTCATGGCCATCCCTCCTGCCGGCAGACGAATTGTGCGATGGAAAACGCCCCTCCACCGATCGGCATCCTGTCGACTATAGTGCGGGCGCCGAGGCGAAGCAAGCCGGCACGAGGCGTTGGCGCGCCGGCCGGACCGCGGCTGCCGACGCCCTCGCGCGGCGGTTTCGGAGGCGTTGCGGTTGCCTCGGTCGCCGGGGCGAGTAGAATCACGGCCGATCGAGCACGCCGACCGCCCCGCCCCGTGAGACGGCCCATGCAAGACCAGCCCGAGCCGAACGAGACCCTGCCGAGCCACGCGCCCTACGTGTCGGCCGCGGAGAGCCCGCTGGAATTCTCGGCCAAGGCGGTGGGCGCGGGGGTGTTGTTCGGAATCTGCTTCGGGGCGGCCAACGCCTATCTGGGCTTGCAGGCCGGGCTGACCATCTCGACGTCGATCCCCGTCGCCGTGATGACCGTGGCCGCCTTCCGGCTGCTGCGGCACGTCGGGCGCCCGGCCACGATCCTCGAGGCCAACATGTCGCAGACGATCGGATCGGCCTCGAGTTCCGTGGCGAGCGGAGTCATCTTCACGCTGCCCGCGCTGTTCATGTGGCACCTCGACCCCGAATTGGTCCAGATGACCTTGCTGGCGATGACGGGCGGGCTGCTGGGCGTGCTGTTCATGATCCCCCTGCGCCAATACCTCATCGAAAAGGAGCACGGCACGCTGCCCTACCCCGAGGGCACCGCCTGCGCCGAAGTGCTCGTGGCCAGCGAGGTGGGCGGCGCCCGGGCGCGCAACGTCTTTTTGGGGCTGGCGTCGGGCGCCGCGTTCAAGTTCCTTTTCGGGTGGCTCAAGGCGCTTCCCGCCCAGGTCCAGGTCGCGCTGCCCGGCTTGCCCAAGGCCCAGGTCGGCGTGTCGATGTCGTCGGCCCTGTTCGGCGTGGGATATATCCTGGGGCCGCGCGTGGCGTCGGTCATGGTCGCCGGCGGACTGCTCTCGTCGATCGTGATCATTCCGGCCGTCGCCGGCTGGGGCGCCGATCGGGCCGAGCCCTTCTTTCCCGAAACCGAGCTGACGATCGCGCAGATGTCGGCCGGCCAGATCTGGAACCGCTACGTTCGCTACATCGGAGCCGGCGCCGTGGCGGCCGCGGGGCTGATCACGCTCTGCCGCAGCATCCCGGTCATGGCGGCCAGCTTCCGCCTCGGCGCGGCCCAGCTCAAAGAGCGGATCGGAACCGAGCCTCGCGAAGTGCCGCGCACCGGGCGCGATCTTTCGCTGCGCGTCGTCGGGGCGGGCGTGCTCGTGCTGGCCGCGGCGATGGCCGCCGTGCCCCAGGTGTTCGGGCCGCTGCCGTCGGCGGCCGTGCGCCTGGCGGCCGCGGCGCTCGTGGTCCTCTGCGCGTTCTTCTTCGTGACCGTCGCCGCCCGGATCGTGGGCCTGGTGGGCGTGACCTCGAATCCCACCAGCGGAATGACGATCGCCTCGCTTTTGGGCACGTCGTCGGTCTTCCTCGTGATGGGCTGGACCGATTCGACCGGCAAGGCCGCCGCGTTGACGGTCGGGTGCGTCGTGGCCATCGCCGCCTCGATCGCCGGCGACACGTCGCAGGACCTCAAGACGGGCTTTCTGCTCGGGGCCACGCCGTGGCGCCAGCAGATCGGCGAGCTGCTGGGCGTGCTGACTTCGGCGACCTTCGTGTGCTTGACCGTGCTTCTGCTCGATCGGGCCTACGGCTTCGGCAGCCCCGAGTTGCCCGCCCCCCAGGCCACGCTCATGAAGCTGGTCATCGAAGGCGTTCTCGAAGCGAAGCTGCCTTGGGTGCTGGTGGGCATCGGCGTGGGCATTGCGGTGGTCGCCGAGCTGGCCCGGCTTCCCTCGCTTCCCCTGGCCGTGGGCGTGTATTTGCCCGTCTCGACCATGGCCGCGGTATTCGCGGGCGGGTCGCTGCGGTGGTGGATCGAGCGCCGCGCCCGGGGCGAGCAAGAGCGACTCCGCCGCGAGCAGGGCGTGTTGTTCGGATCGGGGCTCGTCGGCGGCGAAGGCGTTTTGGGGGTTTTCGTGGCCGGCGTCGTGTTCTACCAGGGCCTCCGCGCCGAAGCCGGCGACGCGACGTCCCTGCCCCTGGAAATCGGCTACGGGTGGGTGACCTCGGGCGCGGAAGCCTTGGGGTTATCGGGCCCCGCCCTGGCCGCCTTGCCGCAGATCGGTGCGGCGTTCGCCTTCATCGCCCTGGCGGCGGTCTTCGCCCGGTGCGCGCGAAGCCGGTAGGGCCCGGCGCCGCTCAAGCAGCCACCGGCCGAGCGCGCCCGGATCAGCCCATGTCGAGGTCGCGAATCAGACGGCTGCGGAAGGTCACGCGCTCGGCCTCGACGCCGAGCACGTCGACGAGGATGCCCGTCAACCGCTCCCAGACGGCGATGCATCGGTCGTCGAGCGGAACGGCCGTCTCCTGCCCAAGCCGATCGTAGTTCGTCGAAAGCACGGCCCGGCACAAATCCTTGACCGTGGTCATTCCCGCGGGAAAGCAGACCTGGAAGGGACGCAGGAACACCAACACCCTCATGTAGGTCTCGGCGAGCATCCACACGCCGACCAGTCCCAGGACGGGCCAGAGCCATGCCGCGCCCGGAATCCGCCAGATCCGGGCCTGATCGACCAGGACCATGCCCGCCGCCAGCGCGAATCCGGCGGTGCGAACGAATCGCGGGTAGCCCAGCTCGGCGACCCGGTACGGACAAGCGTCGCGGAGCGCCTGCCATTGCGCGCGGCGCGTCGCGCGCGGGAACAGCTCGGCCAGCGGCGTGCGCAATTCGATCGCCTCGAAGGGCGCTTCGGTCACGGTGCAGAAAATGCCGCGCAGTTGGCGCCAGAAGGCCCAGTTGAGGCGAACGTCGTTGCGCACCGTGTCGCGCCGATGCACCTTCTTCAAGACGACCGTATACAGATCGCCCACCATGACATCGCCGTCGCGGAAGACGGCCTCCAGATCGTCGTCGGACAACGCGATCCCGAAGGCATCTTCGATTCGAAGCGTGAGGTCGAGAAAGTCGAGACCCATGGACGGGAAGCGCCGATTCGCACCGATCCGTGTTCCTTCCGACAGACGCGCCACCTGCCTGCTGGCCGACGCGCACGTCATTGTTGCGACGAACCTACGCCAGAGGCAAGACCATCGCCGCCGCGACGGTCGCTCCCAGGCCGGCCAAGCCCATCAGCGAGAGTTGGGGCGTCATGGTGCGGAGGCATTCGAGTTCGTTCATGCCGCTCATCCGGCACACGACCCAGAAGCCGCTGTCGTTCATCCACGGCAGGGGCTTCGAGCCGCATCCGATGGCCAGGGCGAGATAGACGGGATGGAAGCTCAACAGGCCCGACGTGGCAAAATGCCCCAGGACGCCCACGGCCGTGATCATGGCCACCGTGGCCGACCCCTGGGCCCCGCGGATCAAGGCCGTGATGAGGAAGGCGACCGGCAGGATCCAGATCGGGTCGAAACCTTCGGTTGCCCTGGCGATCTCGTCGCCCACGCCGCACTGGCGCATGGTCGCGCCGAACGCGCCACCCGCGGCCGTGATGAGGATAATCACCCCGCCCCCGGCCAGGGCGCTCTGCACCGCCTTGGCCAACTCCTCGCGGCTGCACCGCTTTTGCCACGCCAACGTGCCGAGGGCAATCGCGGCGGCCGCGATCAGGGCGAGGTTCTTGTTGCCCAGCGCGTTGACGATCGGCTCGAGGGTCACGAGCCACGGCGGAACGTTGTTCCGCCCCACGGCGTCGATCCACGAGCCCAGGCCGGTCTGGCCGGCGATGAGCACGACGGGAAGCGCGATCGGCAGCACGGCCAGCCAGGTCGGCGGCAAGTCGCGCTCGTCGCGCTCGGCCAGCCTGTCGAGTTCGGCCCGCGAGAAGTCGCCCGAGTCGCGAAGCGGCAGGTCCCAGCGGCGGTTGGCCCAGAGGGCGTAGAGGTATCCGGCCGCCACGGGAACCAGGCCGACGAGGCAGCCCGCGACGATCATCGTGCCCAGGTTGACGCCCAGCTCGCTGGCCACGTAGAGCGGTCCCGGCGTGGGCGGAACGAGCGAGTGGGCCATCGATCCGCCGGCCAGGATCGCCAGGACAAAGAGCAGGTAATCGCGCCCCACCCGAACCCGCATCGCCTTGGCCAGCGGAATCATCAGGTAGAAGACCGTGTCGAAGAACACGGGAATCGACAGCGCGAAGCTGCTTGCCACGAAGGCCAGACCGGCGCGTTTTTGCCCCACGAGCCGCAGGGTCCGCCGCACGATCCGGTCGGCGGCGCCGCTTTCGAGGAGACACTTGCCGATGATCGCGGCCATGGCGATCAGGATGCCGATGCTCCCGCACGTGCTGCCGAAGGCGTCGGCCACGCGCGACGGCGCGGTCGATTGGGTGAACTCGCGGGCCGCCTTGTCCGACCAGGCGCCTCGCTCGACCTGCCGCCGGGCGTAGGTCTCGAGGGCTGATCTTGGCGTCAACGCGCCGACGACCAGGGCCGCCAGCAACAGCGCCAGAAACGCGTGCAGGCGCAGCAGCAGAATGCCGCCCAGCACGACGCCGACGGCCGCCAGCAAAATAACGATCGGATGCATGCGCGACGCTCCTGCGCCGGTGGTCCGGCGCAACGAGGCTGGATCGCAAAGGCGCCGACTTTGGGGCGACGGTTGGTCGGTCATTCTCGCTTGCGCGGGGGTCTCGTGCAAGTTGAGGGGGGAAGAGCCGCCGCGCCGCCGGCGCCTTTCCCACTGCTGCGCAATCGGCTATGCTCTCGGGCGTACCATGTCGGCCCGGCGTCCCCGAGCCCGCGGGGGACGCCGAATCGCATTTCACGAGGCGGTCTATGTTTCGCGCTCTGCTCAAGATACTCTGGGTCGCCGGTCTCGTTCTGCCGCCATGCGGCGCGCCGGCCTGCCCGGGCGCCGAGGCCGGCGGCGATCTCGAGTCCGGCTTCGCCGTTCCGCCCGCGGCCCGAACGTACCGCAATCCGATTCTTCCCCATATCGGCCCGGCCGACCCGGCCGTCATCCGCTACCGGGGCAGGTACTATCTGTACCCGACGTGGGATTGCCGGGGCTACGACGTCTTTGTCTCCGACGACCTGGTGCATTGGGAGCAGAAGCCGAAATGCTTCGTCGACGCGCGCGGGGGCGTGTGGGCCCCCGACGTGTTCCATCACGAGAAGGGCGACGGCAAGTTCTACCTCTACTACACGGTGGATCATCCGGCCGGGGGCAAGTTGATCGGCGTTGCCGTGGCCGACGGACCGCTGGGCCCCTTCGCCGACCGGGGCACGCTGGCCACCGGCGCGATCGACGCCCACATGTTTCAAGACGACGACGGGTCGCTCTACCTGTATTACGTCAACGTCGCCGGGGGGTTTCGAATCGTCGTGCAGCCGATGCGCGACCCCCTCACCAAGGAGGGCGATCCGGCGGTCGTCATCCGGCCCACCGACGACTGGGAGAAGCGCCGCGGGGCGGTCACCGAGGGCCCTTGGATGCTCAAGACTCGCGGCACGTACTACCTGATGTACTCGGGCAGCGGCGCCGACGGGCCCGACTATGCGATCGGCTACGCCACGGCGGACTCGCCGACGGGGCCCTTCGTCAAGCACCCCGGCAATCCCATCGCCCGGCGCGGCGGCGGGGTGTTCGGCCCGGGCCACCACTGCGTCGTCACGGGGCCCGACGGCGGGCTGTGGATGGTCTATCACCAGCAGAACAGCGAGAAGCCCGGCTGGAACCGCTTCCTGGCGATCGATCCCCTGTGGATCGACGACCAGGGCGTGCTGCACGCCAAGACCACGCGCGGGACCGACGAGCCCCTCGCGCATTCGCCCGTGCCGTGACCGGTGGGCATGGCTGGGGCCGCCGGGTGGCTGGGGTCGAGCGAAGCGCGCGCCCAGTAGCGCAGTTGGTCCAATGCCGGCGGAAGCCGGAACTACGAACCGTTGGTCTCGCCGCGACTACCACTCCACCTCTTGCTGATACTCCGGCACGCTCACCTCCCAGCCCAGGGTGGCGCGGATCGTCTCGGCCAGGTTGAGGGAGCTCTCTTCTTCGCCGTGGGTGAGGAAGACGCGGCGGGGCGGGCGCTCGAAGGCGCGCAGCCAACGCAGCAGGGCCGTGCGGTCGGCGTGGCCCGAGAAGCCGTGGATCTGTTCGACCCGGGCTTTCACCCGCCACGGGCGCCCGTGGATGCGCACCTCGGGGTTGCCGTCGAGGATCTGGCGCCCCAGGGTGCCGCGGACCTGGAAGCCCACGAACAGCAGGGTGCACTCGGGCCGGCGCACGTTGTGCGCCAGGTGGTGCTTGATCCGGCCGGCCGTGCACATGCCCGAGGTGGCCATGATGATGGCCGGCTCGTTCCGCTCATTGATCGCCTTCGACTCGGCCACGGAGCGGACCATTTGCAGGCCCGGAAATCGCAGCGGCGACCGGCCCGACGTGAGCAGTTGCCAAGTCTCGTCGTCGAAACACTCGGGGTGCCGGCGGAAGACCTCGGTGACGTCGACGGCCATGGGGCTGTCGAGAAAGACGGGCACGTCGGGAATGCGCCGCTCGCGCAGCAGCCCACCCAGGTAGAACATCATTTCCTGGGCCCGCTCGACGGCGAAGACGGGCACGACCACGTTCCCGCCGGCCTCGACCGTCTCGTGGATCACGCGCGCCAGTTGGGCCTCGATGGTGCCGTGGTCCGCGTGGTCGCGGTCGCCATAGGTCGATTCCATGATGAGAGCGTCGGCCTCGCGGAAGACGGTCGGATCGCGGAGGAGGGGCCGGTCCCACTGGCCGAGGTCGCCCGAGAAGAGCACGCGCTCGGTGCGATCGCCCTGGTCGACGGCCAGCTCGACCACGGCCGATCCGAGAATGTGGCCCGCGTCGTGGAACGTGGCCCGGACGTTCCCGTTGATCGGGGCCGGCTTGTTGTAGGCGACGGGCTCGATTTGCGGCAGCGTTTTTTCGACGTGGTCGAGCGTGTACAGCGGCACTTCGGGATGTTTGCCCTTGCGGCCTTCCTTGCGGTGGCGCTTGGCCTTGTAGGCGGCGTCTTCCACCTGGATCTGGGCCGAGTCGCGAAGAATGATCTCGACCAGGTCGGCCGAGGCGGGCGTCGTGAAGATCGGCCCGCGAAACCCCTCGTTCACCAGACGCGGCGTCAGCCCGCAATGGTCGAGATGGGCGTGGGTGAGCACCACGGCGTCGATTTCCTTGGGAGGCACCGGGCTGGGCTCCCAATTGCGATCGAGGAACGGCCGTTCCTGGAACATGCCGCAGTCGATGAGTATCTTGGCTCCGCCCGCCTCGAGGCAGTATCGCGAACCGGTGACCTGGCGCGTCGCGCCGAGAAATCGCAGCTTCACCATGAACTCTCCCTGGGAACGTGCCCTCGGCACGCGAAAAGAATCGCAAAAACGCGAAAGAGCGAAAACGCGAAGAACGCGGCGACAGCGCGCCCGATCATCCCCACTTGAGAAAGCGACGCATTAACTCTTGCTGGTTTCGCGCGTTCGCTGCTGCGCGGTTCTTTTTTGGCCATGAACACCATGTTTGCGGGTGCGGATGCCAACTTCTCGAATTCGGCGAGTCCGGCTTGTGGTATGGGCCTCGGGACGCGAGGGGCTCGTGTTCGGCTACAGCAGCCTCACGTTCGCCCCGGCGCAGGCTTCTTCCATGGCCGCGGGCCAAATGCCGCAGGCGACTTCGCCGACGTGGGCGGTGCGGAGGAAGAACATGCACAAGCGCGACTGGCCGATGCCGCCGCCCATGGTCTGGGGCAGCTCGCCGTCGAGAAGCATGCGGTGGAATTCGAGTCGGGTTCGCTCTTCGAGCTTGCGGATCGCGAGCTGCTCCCGCAGCGATTCCGCGTCGACGCGGATGCCCATCGACGAGATCTCGAAGGCCCGGCCGAGCACCGGGTTCCAAAGCAGGATGTCGCCGTTGAGCCCGCGCCCGCCGTCGGGGCGGGGAGTGATCCAGTCGTCGTAGTCGGGGGCCCGCCCGTCGTGCGGCTGGCCGTCGGCCAGCTCGGCGCCGATGCCCAGGATGAACACGGCCCGATGCTCGGCGCAGATTTCGTGCTCGCGCTCGCGCGGCCCGAGCTCGGGGTAGCGCCGGCAAAGCTCCTCGGATGTGACGACGGCAATGCGCTCGGGCAAGATCGGTCGGATGTTCGAGTGCTGCGAGGCGATGTGGAACTCGGTCCGGCAGATCACGTCGTAGATCGCCTCGACGGCCGCCTCGAGCGTCTTGCGGTTGCGCTCTCGCGGGGTGATGACCTTCTCCCAGTCCCACTGGTCGACGTAGATCGAGTGGAGGTTGTCGAGGGTCTCGTCAGGCCGGATGGCGTTCATGTCGGTGTAGAGGCCCTCGCCGGGTCCGAAGCCGTAGCGCTTCAGGGCGAGCCGCTTCCACTTGGCCAGCGACTGGACGATTTCGACGTCCGCGTCGCCATCCTCCTTGACGCAGAACCGGACGGGCCGCTCGACGCCATTCAGGTCGTCGTTGATTCCCGTTCCGCTGCGGACGAACAGCGGGGCCGTTACCCGCTGGAGGTTCAGGGCGTCGGCCAGGTTCCGCTCGAAGAAGTCTTTGATGTCCTTGATGGCCGCCTCGATCTGTCGGGTGCTCAACAGCGGCCGGTAGTTCTCGGGAAGAAAGAGCCCTTGCGGCATCGACGGCTCCCAGGGTCGGGGGAAGCGCGGCCGCGCTCATTCGAGGCCGCACATCAGTACATTATGCAGTGTAACCCGAAAGAGGGCCCCGTTTCAAGGCCGACCGGTGCAAGGCGGCAGTGCGGGCACCTCGGCGCCCAAGGCGAAAATTGACCCGCCCGGTCGGCTCTGTCATACTAGGGCCCGGCGCGGCTGGTTGGCCGCGCCTCGAACCTGACGTGGGGGACGTTTCCAGCGTGCGCATAACCCAAAGGCACGTTGGAAACGTGCGCCACGGGATGGGCGCGCGGGAGCGACCGTCCACGAATCCACCCTGCCCACCCCTGCCTCCGATTCATCCGGGAGAGAACACCGATGCAACCCCACCTGACGCGACGGCGCTTTCTGGCCACGTCAGCCGCGGCCGGAATGGGCCTCATGGCGGCCGGTCGCCTGCGGGCCGCCCCCTTCCAGACCACCTTGCACAAGGCGCTCATCGGGGCGCCCGACGAAGCGAGGCTCAAGAGCTGGAAAGAGGCCGGCTTCGACGGCATGGAATCGAACAAGTGGGACGTCCCTCCGGCCGAGGCCGCCGAGGCCCGCAAAATGGCCGAAAAGCTGGGCATGCGCATCCACGCCGTCTTGCGCGGCTGGGCCAACTTCAACAGCCCCGACCCCGGGGTCGTCGCCAAGGACGTCGAGAGCGTCGAGACGGCCCTCAAGGCGGCCCAAGCCTACGGCGCCGACGCCGTGCTGCTGGTCCCCTGCCGGGTGGGCGGCATGGCCATGCCCGACCCCTGGGATTTCGACATCGAGTTCGACGAGAAGACGGGGCACGTCAAGCGGGTCGCGGCCGGCGACAATGCGCCGTACCGCGAGTACATCGAGGCCCAGAACCACGCCACCGACTCGTCGCGCAAGGCGGTCGAGAAGCTCATCCCCGTGGCCGAGAAGACCGGCGTCGTCATCGCCCTCGAAAACGTCTGGAACAACCTCTGGGTCAAGCCGGCCTTGCTGACGAACTTCATCGCGTCGTTCCAGAGCCCCTGGGTGCAGTGCTACTACGACATCGGCAACCACGTGAAGTACGCCATGCCCGAGCAGTGGATTCGGGCCCTGGGCAAGCGGATCGTCAAGGTGCACGTCAAGGATTTTACGGTCGACCGCGCCAACCCGCGCGGCGGGACCTTCGTCGACATCCGCGACGGCGACGTGGATTGGCCCCTGGTGCGCCGGGAACTCGACAAAATCGGCTACAACGGCTGGATGACCATCGAGGGCAGCGGCGGCCTGCCGGTCGAGGAACAGAGCAAGCGGCTCGACCTGATCATCGCCGGCAAGTAGGGGCCGTTCCGCGCCGCGATCGGCCGGCGCGCCGCGCGTGGGGCGAACGGGGCCTGCTCGCCGCCGGGAGATGAGTGTCATGCGTGCGTATCTTGACAACCTGGAAGGAGTTGGAAATGCAACTGCGCTGGATTGAAAAGACCTTGGCTGCGGCCGCGATTCTCGTGGCCCTTTCGGCGACGGGGCGGGCCGCCGAGCCCGCGAAGGTGATTCGCGCCGGCATCATCGGCACGACCACCTCCCACGTGCCCGCCTTCACCAACGTGATCAACGCCCCGGACGCCGAGGGCGTTCTGGCCGAGGTGGAGGTCGTGGCCGGATTCATGGGCGGGGTCGAAGACAACCCGTCGAGCTGGGACCGCCGCGAGAAGTACGCTCAGGCCCTCCGGGAGAAGGGCTGCACGATCTACGACACGATCGAAGAAATGCTCGAGCACGTCGACGCGGTGCTGCTCGAAGAGGTCGACGGCCGGCCCCACCTCGAATGGGCCAGGCCCGTCATCGCGGCCGGCAAGCCGCTCTTCATCGACAAGCCCATGGCCGCCTCGCTGGCCGACGTGATCGAGATCTTCCGGCTGGCCGAGGAGGCGGGCGTGCCCTGCTTCTCGAGCTCGTCGCTGCGGTTCAGCTCGGGGTTCCAGGCCATGCGCAACGACCCGCCCGTGGGCGCGGTGCGCGGATGCGACGCCTACAGCCCCTGCTCGCTCGAAAAGAACCATCCCGACCTGTTCTGGTACGGCGTGCACGGGGTCGAAATCCTCTTCACCATCATGGGCACGGGCTGCGAGTCGGTCACCCGGGTGCACACCGAGGGAACCGACTTCGTCGTCGGCGTCTGGGAAGGCGGCCGGGTCGGCACGTTTCGCGGGATCCGCGACGGCAGGTCGGGCTACGGCGCGACCGTGTTCGGCACCAAGGCCATCCAGCCCGGCGGTGACTACGAGGGCTATCGGGCCCTGGTGGAAGAGATCTGCCAGTTCTTCAAGACGGGCGTGGCCCCGGTGCCCGCCGACGAAACCATCGAACTGTTCGCCTTCATGGAAGCCGCCGACGAGAGCAAACGCCAGGGCGGATGCCCCGTGACCATCGCCAGCGTCATCGAAAAGGCGAAGAAGTTCAACGCGGAGAGAAAGTGAACCGAGACGATTCCACCAAGGAGAAATCCATGCGTCGGTACGCGATCGCGGCGCTGGCCGCGCTGGCTCTGCTGTTGACCCCGGCCCGGGCCGAGCCGCCCTCCCTGCCGCTCAAGGCGGGCATCATCGGGCTCGACGCCCACGCCCTGCCGTGGACCAAGATCATCAACAACCCCGAGGCCGAGGGCGAACTGGCCGACATGGTCGTGGTGGCCGGGTATCCCGGCGGCAGCCCCGACATCCCCCAGAGCATGCAAATCCTCGAGCGCAGCGTCGGCCCCTTGCGGGAGATGGGCATCGAAATCGTCGACTCGATCGACGAGCTGCTCGCCAAGGTCGACGTGGTGCTGCTGTTGAGCATCGATGGGCGAAAGCACCTCGAACAGGCCAGGCCCGTGTTCGCGGCGCGCAAGCCCGTGTTCATCGACAAGCCCCTGGCCGGATCGCTGGCCGACGGCATCGAGATCTTCCGCCTGGCCGACGAGGCGGGCGTGCCCTGCTTCTCGAGCTCGTCGCTGCGGTTTGCCCCGGCCACGCAGGCGGTCCTCCGCGATCCCAAGGTGGGCCGCATCCGCGGCGCCGACGCCTTCAGCCCCTGCCGGATCGAGCCGAACCATCCCGACTTCTTCTACTACGGGATCCACGGCGTCGAGCCCCTGTTCACCGTCATGGGCACGGGCTGCAAGTCAGTCACGCGCGTGCACACCGAGAACATCGACGTGGCGGTCGGCGCGTGGGACGACGGGCGCATCGGCTCGTTCCGCGGCACGCGCGAGGGACCGCACGGCTACGGGGTCACGGTGTTCGGCGACAAGGGGATCGTTTCGACCGGCAAGTTCGAGGGGTACGAGCCGCTGATCGTCGAGATCGTCCAGTTCTTCAAGACGGGCAAGCCGCCCGTCGACCAACAGGCCACGCTCGAAATCCTGGCCTTCATGGAGGCCGCCGACGAGAGCAAGCGCCAAGGCGGATGCCCCGTGTCGATCGAAAGCGTCATGAAGAAGGCGAGGGAGCAAGCGGCCGGAAAGCAGCAATAGCCGTTCCGGCCCCGAAGGGGCACGGGCGTTCGGCGGGCGCACATTTTCCAACGCGACGCTCCAGGCCATCCCAATGCTCCACGGGAAAAAGGTGGAAGAACCGATGCGCACCGTCACCCTCTTGACGTCGTTGTTCGTGCTGGCCTTCGGGTCGCCCGCGGTTCGGGGCGAGGCGGTCGTTCGGATCGTCGATCGCGACGGGGCCGCCGCCCGGTTGGCGGCTCCCGCTTGCGTGCCGATCGACTTGGCCGAGGTTGCCGAGGGCATCGCGGCGGCCGGATGGCAATTGGCGGCAATCGGCGGCCCGGCCGATGAGGCGCCGCTGCCGGCGCAGTTCGAGCCCGAATCGCCCGGGGCGCGCCGCGGCCGGTTGTGGTGGATCGTGCCGCCGGGTTCCGGGGGCGAGCGTCGCTATCGGATCGTTCCGCTCGACGTGGAGCCCCCGCGCGCCTGGGAGGTGAACCACGACGCGGCGCACGAGCGGATCGACGTGGCCGAGCGAGCCGCGGGGCGTCTTCCCGTCCTCCGGTACAACCACGGCGCGGTGCCGGTGCGGGAAGGAACCCATCCGCACTTCGCGCCCGGCGAAAGCTACGAGCGGGGCGATTACATCCATCCGCTTTTCGGTCCCGACGGCGAGGAGCTGACGGAGGACTATCCCCGCGATCATCCGCACCACCGCGGCGTGTGGTGGTCGTGGCCGGTGACGCGATGGGGCGACCAAATCGGCGACATCTGGGCCGTCGTGCAAGTCTGGTCGCGCCCGGTCGCCATGCGGCGCATCGAGACCGGACCGGTCTTCGCCCTGCTCGAGGCCGAAAACGTGTGGAAGTTCGGCAAGGACGAGGTGCCCATCGTGCGCGAAGAGGTGCTGATCCGGGCCTTCCGCCAGACCGATCGGCGCCGGTTCGTCGACGTCGAGGTGCGCCTGACGGCCCTGGCCGACGAGGTGGCCGTCGGCGGGCGTCCCAAGGCGGGCTACGGCGGATTCTCGCTGCGGGCGGCGCCCTGCGACCGGCGCGCGATCACCCTCTTCGCCGATCCCGAGGGGGCGAGCCCTCGGCGCTCGTGGATCGACTACTCGGGCGTCTTCTCCGGCGGCAGGGGAATGGCCGGCGTGGCGATCTTCGAGCATCCGGCCAATCCCGATTACCCGAATCCCCTGCACGAGTATCCGCAGTGCAACTGCGTGATGCCGGCCTACCCCGACCAGCGCGAGGTGCGCCTGTCGCGGGACGAGCCGCTCGTGCTCAAGCACCGGCTGTACGTCCACCCGGGCGGCCCCAACCGGGCGGACCTCGCCGCCGTATGGGCCGGTTACGCCAGACCGCCCGAAACCTGCTTGGAACCGTGCGTACCTTTTTCATCCGCGCCCCGTTGAGGAGGCTCTTGCCATGTGCGATCCCAACCCGCTTTCCCGTCGCGATTTCATGGGAAGAACCGCGGCCGCCGGTGCCGCGGGCGCAGCCGTTCCCTATTTCGTATCGGCCGAAGCCCTGGGCGCAGGGGGCGCCCCGGGAGCCAACGACAAGATCCACGTCGGCCTGATCGGGTGCGGCGGCATGGGCCGCGGCAACCTGCGCAACTGCGCCAAACATGAGGACGTCGTGGTCGCCGCCCTTTGCGACGTGCAGCCGTCGCGCCTCGAATCGACCTTGAACGAGTACCAGGGAAAGCCCAAGGGCTACCCCGACTACCGCGAGATGCTGGCCGATCGCGAACTCGACGCGGTGATCATCGGCACGCCGCCCCACTGGCACTGCCTCCAGGCGGTCCACGCCTGCGAGGCGGGCAAGGACATCTACCTGCAGAAGCCCATGACCCTGTACCTCGGCGAGAGCCTGGCCGTGCTCGAAGCCGTCAGAAAGCACAACCGCATCAGCCAGATCGGCACCCAGATCCACGCCGGCGAGAACTACCGCCGCGTGGTCGAGTACGTCCGGTCGGGCAATCTTGGCCCGATCGGCGCCGTTCGCACGTTCAACGTGATGAACCAGGGCCCCGAGGGCGTGGGCAAGGACCCGGGCACGCCCGTGCCGCCGGGCGTCGATTGGAACATGTGGATCGGCCCCGCCCCCATGCGCCCCTACAATGCCATCCTCGCCGCCAGCTCGTACAACCATTGCTCGTTCATGGATTACAGCGGGGGGTGGCTCCCCGGCATGGCCCCCCACATCATCGACCTGCCCGTCTGGGCCCTGGAACTCGACTATCCGACGAACACGAGCTGCTCGGGCGGGCGTTACGTGATCGACGACGATGGCGACGCCCCCGACGTGCAGGAGGTCCTCTGGCAGTACCCCAACCTGACCATGACCTGGATGGGCATGCTGGCCAACAGCTACGGGTTCGACCTGCACGGCGATCCGGTTCCCAAGCGGCGTCTGGGCATCTACTTCCACGGCCTGAACGGGACCATGTACTGCAACTACGGCATGCACGAAATCGTGCCCGAGGGCGACCGCATGGAAGGCAAGCAGGCGCCCGAGCCGTCGATCCCCCCGTCGCCGGGGCACGAGCGCGAATGGCTCGACTGTCTCCGTACCCGCCAGCAGCCCAGTTGCAGCGTGTTCTACCACACAAAGGTCGACGTGCCGCTCGTGCTGGCCAACTTGTCGCTGAAGCTGGGCCGGTCGATCCGCTTCGACCCGGCCACGCGCAAGATCGTCGGCGACGACGAAGCCGCCCGGCTGTCGATTCCCGAGTATCGCGCGCCGTGGAAGTTCCCGGCGCAGTACCTGGAGTCGTAGGGATGGAACCGGCGTCCGGGTGGCTGGAGGCGAGCCGGGCGAACGGGGCGAGGCACCAGTGCGCCAATCCCTGGGGCGCTCGTGCCTCGCAACTCGTCGCCAGCCACCCTTTCGGCGTGCACGGTCATTTGCAGTGGGGAACCTTGACATGCGCCACTCTCTCCGAACGCTCGGCCTTCTGCTTGTTGCGTGGTTCGCTTGGGCGACTGCCGCGGATGCTTCCGAAGCCCGGTCCCCTGCCGGGGGCGACGCGCTTCTGGCCGGATTTCGCGATCCGCCCAACGAGGCGCGTCCCTCGACCTACTGGCTCTGGCTGAACGGCTACGTGAACCGCGATCACGTCGAGCGCGAGTTGAAGGCGTTTCACGACGCGGGCATTCGGGGCGTGTGCCTGTTCGACATGGGGGCCCGGGGAGATCGCGACGCGTCGCCGCCGGCCGGCCCGGCGTTCATGAGCGACGAATCGGTCGCCGACGTGGCCCATGCCGTGCGCGTTGCCGGGCAGCTCGGCATGGAAGTCCAGCTTTCGGTCGCCAGCAGTTGGGATATGGGAGGCTCGTGGGTCGAGCCCCGGCACGCCAGCATGGGCCTGTTCGGCGCCGAGGTGGCCGTCGACGGACCGGCCGAGTACGACGACGTGCTGCCCTTGCCGCCGATCCCCGCCAAGGCGCCGCGGCGTGCCGACGGGGATCTCGAGTACCTGAAGAACGTGGCCGTTCTGGCCTTGCCCGCCGAAACGCGCCGGCCCGGGCACGACTTCGTTTTCCGGCTCGATCCGCCCGGCCTGCACGCCCTCGACCACGCGGTGCTCTCCAACACGCCGAGCGACGATCCGAGGCAGTACGGCGACTGGCATCTGTTCACGAAGGACTTCTCGATCGCCGTCTCGACGACCGACCCGACCGACGACGCCTTTCGCGAGGTGTTGCGCGCGTCGCTCGAGCCGGCGGCAGGCCCCCAGCGGTTCGACCTGCCGGCGGTCGAGGCCCGCTACGTGCGTCTGCGCCTGGTCAGCGGGCACAACCCGCGCTTCGACCGCATCCAGCTCGGCGAGTTCGAGCTGTTCAACCGCGAGGGGCTCAACGTCGTGGCCTCCCACGTGGTCGATCGCACCCGCGACGGCGCCGATTTGATCGGCTACGTGTCGGCGTTGGGGCACGATCGCGAGTGGACCGCCGAGAACATCCACGACGGCATCAAGTCGGGCCCTCGGGGCAGTTGGTCGTCGGCGGGGCCGCCGCCGGTCGTGATCGATGACCCGCGGTCGATCGTCGATCTGACCGATCGGCTCGAAGGGGGCGCTCGCCTCCAGTGGAGCGTGCCGCCCGGTCGCTGGGTCATCCTGCGGCTCGTCTGCTGCAACACGGGCGAGCGGCTGAAGGTGCCCAGCCCGAACTCCGACGGCCTGGCGACCGACCATCTCAGCGGCGAGGCGACGCGCGTCTTTCTCGACCATGTGATCGAGCGGCTCCGCTCGAAGCTGGGCGACCTGGGCTCGACGGCCCTGAAGCAGCTCTATCTGGCCAGCTACGAGGTGCGCGGACCGATCTGGACGCCCGACCTGCCCCAACAGTTTCGCAAGTACCGCGGCTACGACATGACGCCCTATCTGCCCGCCCTGTCGGGCACGATCGTCGTCGACGACGAGATCACCCAGCGGTTCATCTACGATTACCGCAAGACGCTGGGCGATCTGCTCGTCGACGCGTACTACCGCGCCGCGGTCGACGCGGCGCACGAGGCGGGTTTGGGCATCGAGTCGGAGGCGGGCGGGCCCGGGCCGCCCATCCACCAGGTGCCGGTCGACGCCCTCAAGGCCCTGGGGGCCATCGACGAGGTCCGCGGCGAGTTCTGGCCCAAGCGCCCCACCGCCGATCGGATGTGGGTCGTCAAGGAGACGGCCTGCGCCGCCCACGTCTACGGCAAGCGCCGCGTCCACATGGAAGCCTTCACGAGCATGCACCACTGGCAGGACGGGCCGTTCGATCTCAAGCCCTCGGCCGACCGCGCCCTGTGCGAGGGGACCAACCACTTCGTCTGGCATACCGCCTCGCACCTGCCCCCCGAGGCCGGCAAGCCCGGCTGGGTCTACGGGGCCGGCACCCATCTGAACGTCAACCTCGCGTGGTGGCCGAAGGCCGGGCCCTTTCTCGACTACCTGGCGCGGTGCTCGTTTCTGCTTCAACAAGGGCTTTTCGTGGGCGACGTCTGCTATTACTACGGCGACCAGGGATACAACTTCGTGCCGCCCAAGCACGTCGATCCGTCGCTCGGATTCGGCTTCGACTACGACGTGACCAACCGCGAGGTGATTCTCACGCGCATGAGCGTGCGCGACGGGCGCATCGTCCTGCCCGACGGCATGAGCTACGCCCTGCTCGTGTTGCCCGAGCGCGACGACGTCGACCTCGACGTGCTCGTCAAGCTCGAACGGCTCGTCGCCGACGGGGCGACCGTCGTGGGCCCCAAGCCGACGCGCTCGAACGGACTGACCGACTACCCGAACCGCGACCGCCGGGTGCGCGAGCTGGCCGACCGCCTGTGGGGCCCCTGCGACGGGAAGACCGTGCTGGAGCACGCCCACGGCCGGGGCCGCGTCGTGTGGGGGCGCACGCTGCGCGACGTCTTGCGCGAGCGGGGCATCGGGCCCGACTTCTCCTTCACCAGTCCGCGCGACGACACCGATCTCGACTTCATCCACCGCCGCGCCGACGTGGCCGACATCTACTTCGTTCGCAACAAACGCGACCGTTGGGAACGCGTCGAAGCGACGTTCCGCGTGCGCGGGCGTGCGCCGGAGCTTTGGGAGCCCGAGACGGGCCGCGCCGTGGCGCAACACGTCTTCCGAAGCACGCCCGACGGCATTGCCATGCCGCTCGAACTCGGCCCGTATGGCTCGGTGTTCGTGGTGTTTCGACAAGAGAAGCATCCCCCCGCCCTGGCTCTCGAGCGGCCCGACGCGGCGCCGGGCATCGAAACCGCGAAGGTCGACGCCTGGGACGGCAAGCGGGCAAGCCTGACGATCTTCAAGCCGGGTCGGTACCGGCTCGCGAGCGCCGACGGGCGCTCGGCCCGGATCGAGGCCGCCGCCCTGCCCGAGCCGATCTCGATCGGCGGCCCGTGGGAAATCCGTTTTCCCGACGACTGGGGCGCGCCCTCAGAGGCCCGGTTCGACGAGCTGATCTCCTGGACCGACCACGCCCACGACGGCATCCGGCATTTCTCGGGCGTGGCCGAGTACCGCCGCGACTTCGACCTGCCCGCCGGCTGGCTGGCCGAGGGGCGGCGCGTGCTGCTCGACCTGGGCGATCTCTGGGCCGTGGGCGAAGTCTTCATCAACGGGCGCCCGCTCGGCGTGCTCTGGAGACCGCCCTTCGTCGTCGACGTTACCGACGCCGCCGTTGCTGGGCGCAACACCCTGGTCGTCGAGATCGCAAACACCTGGTCGAACCGCCTCAAGGGCGACGCGAACCTCCCGAAGAGCGAGCGCCTGACGCGGACGAACATCCAACACACGGGCGGCGTGGCATGGAAGGATACGCCCCTGCTCCGCTCGGGCCTGTTCGGGCCGGTGCGCCTCGTGCCCGCCCAGACGGCGACCGTCGAGCCGCGACCGGCCGACGCGCCGTAACCGCGGGGCGAAACCGACTTGCCCGCGGTCACCCCTCGCCCCGGCCGTAACCGTAACGCTCGATGAACGCGGCCCAGCGGCGGTCGATCGCGTCGCGGGTTTCGGCGGGCAGCTCGTAGGTGCCCGGCTTGTAGTCGGCGGTGCGCGCGGCGTACTGCTCCAGCGCGGGCAGAACCTTGTCGAACTCGCCCAGGCCGAAGTGATCGTAGATCCTGCGCATCTGCCCGATGGGGTCCTTGACCAGCTCCTCGTAGCGCACGTCGCAGATGTGCGAGGGATCGAGCCGGCGCCGGCCCTGCTCGAACGCCTCGTACATGCGCGTGAACGTGTCGAACACGTACTCCTCGAGCCCCTCGTATTTCGGCACCTGGGCTCCCTGGTCGTCGTAGAAGCGCTTCCAGGTCTTGACCGTCGAGGGAAAGACCGCGTAGGGATCGCGCACAATGTGGACGAACCGGGCGTCGGGGAACATCTCCAACAGCACCTTCACTCGGGCCGTGTGGGGCGGCGACTTGAGCACGATCCGCTTGGGTTCGCGAAGGGTGAGGCATTTCAGGAACCAGAGGAACCCCCGCTTCCACCTCGCCAGCGCCCGCGGCGAAAGGCCCTCGAGGTCGAGATACTCGGCCGAGTCGGGCGCGTGGTTCGAAAAGGCAAACCGCAGGTACGGCGAGGGAATGCCCATGTTGCACAGGGCGAACTCGTCCTCCTGCGGGTATTCCCATCCCACCGGCATGTTGTCCATGGGGCGCCGGGCCGGCATCAGGTAGCGAAGCCACCAGGGGATCAGCGCGGCCGAAATGAGAAAGTGGTTCGGCGCGAAGCACTGGTACGTGTTCGGGTAGGTGTGCCGCGGATCGAGCACCATGAGCTCGTGCAACAGCGTCGTGCCCGACCGCCAGTGCCCGATGACGAAGATCGGATCGCCGGCGATCTCGGTTCGCGCGATCTTGCGGCCGTACACGAGCATCTGGATGAGCCACAGAAAGGAATTGAACACGCTCAGTCCGCAGACGATCAGCACCATGCCCACGCGCGAGGGCGAAACGGCGAACCGGTGCCGCGCGAGCAGGCGGAACCAGCCCGTCATGTTGATCCCGCTCCAGATCCTCGGCGCCCAGAACCCGTAGGTCGAACGATCGGTTTTGCCCCGGGCGTCTTGCTTGGTCTTGGACATATCCTCGAATCCGCCAGCGCGGGATGTGCTGTTCGGGCGGCTCATGCCGTCGGCAACCTGGAACTATAGCAGCAAGGACGGGCCGCCTCCAACCCCAGTGATCGATTTCGACGGCACCCTCGAAGAGGCCCGGGCCCGTTTCTCGATCGACGGGCCGCTGCCCCACGTCGACGATCCCGACGAGTGGTCGCGACGGCTTCGCGAAACGCGGCAACGCGATCGCGCGGCAAGATAGCCTCGACGGGCGGACGTTCAACCGCCGGCGTTCCCCAGGCGAACGGCGCCGTCGGGCACGTCGCCCGCCCGTTCGACGGGCCGTTCCACCCCGGCCAGATCGTTGTTCATCAGCACGACGCCGCCGGTCTGGTCGCCCTCGACTCGCAGCAGGGTGCCGACCGTCTCGCGGAACGGGCATCCGTGGATCAACGCGCCGCGAACCTGGCGCAGCCTGAGCATGGCCTCGGCGGCGGGCGAAACCCGGGCGCGAAGGCCCATCACGTCGAGACCGCCGACGTCGTCGCACACGATGGCGGGGCGCTGGTCGTCTTCGTCGAATGCGAGGTCGACCTGGTGCAGTCGCAGGTTGTTCACGTGCCGGCAGAAAAACCCGTAGGCCGGCAGCACGCCGAACATCTTCTCGGAAGGATAAGCCGATTCCCTTTCCGGCACTTCCCGCAGGGCGTGCTCGCGAAGGCCCCCGCCGCGGTAGCGCAGACGAACGTTGTGCAGGGTGACGTTTTCGACGGGAAACCCGGGGATGCCCGTGATCGAACAGCCGATCTCCCCCAGACCCGACGCCTGCACGTTGCTGATGACGATGTTTCGCATCTGGCCCATGCCGGGCGGGTCGAGGCCGGGGATGGGCCGGGCGCGGTTGCCCAGGCGGATGAAGATCGCGGTGCCCACGTCGCGCATCACCACGTTCGACACGTTGACCCGATCGAAAACGCCGCCGTCGACCATCTCCAGGGCGATGCCGGCTCCGCCCGTGTCGTGGATCGTGCAATTGCTCACGGTGATGTCCTCGAATCCGCCGTTCGACTCGGTGCCCAGCTTCAGGGCGCTGGCCTTGCTGCTGAGCGTGCAGTTGGTCACGGTCACGCGCCGGCAGGGCCGCTCGGCCGTGGCCTTGAGGACGATCGCGTCGTCGCCGCTCTCGATGAGGCAGTTCGAGATGCGCACCTTGTCGCAACTGTCGATATCGATGCCGTCGCGGTTCTCGCGGATGGGCGTGTGGATCGTGATGCCGTCGATGACGACGTTCTCGCAGGCCAGGTAGTGCGAGAGCCAGCGCGCCGAATCGACGAACGTCAGGTCGCGAACCCGCACGTTCCTGCACTCGCTGAAGCGGACGATGTAAGGCCGCCCCCCGTCGTCGCCCGGCTGGGCCGGGAAGTATTGCCCCTGCCCGTCGATCGTGCCCCGCCCCGTGAGCGTCACGTGCTCGGCCCGCTCGGCATAGATCAGGTACTTCGTGAACCGGGGGCGATACAGATAGACGATCTCGGGCGTGATGCTCGGGTAGTCGTCGATGTTCCGGCTGCCCCGCAAGACCGCGCCGCCGGCGACGTGGAGCGTCACGTGGCTCTTCAGCCGGATCGTGCCCGAAAGGAAGACTCCGCCGCACAAGCGCACCTCGCCTCCCCCGGCGGCCGCGCAAAGGTCGATCGCCTTCTGGATGGCTTGCGTGTCGAGCGTCCTCCCGTCGCCCACCGCACCGTAGTGCCGCACGTCGTAAACGCCCGGCGTCGCCGTGCCGAGTTCCGCCCCATCGGCCGCGCCGGTGCAGGCAAGAGCGAGGATCCCTATTCCCGCCAGGCTGCGCAACGGACGTGAAATCGGTGTTCGACGCATGAGCAGATCCTTTCCTGTAGGAGACCGGGGCATCTCTCTTCCCGCAGAAGGCACTCGGGCCCCGAAGCGACCCCGGCTCCAGTCTACCGGGCAAGAAGCACGGTCTCAACCGCGTTCTCGCGCCACGAAGCGTACGCCGCGGCGGCGCAGGCCGCTCCCAGCGCGAGCCAGGCGGCCGCGCTAATCGTCACACCCCAAACAAAGCTCGCGGGACGGTAGCGATAGCTCAGCCGGTGCTCTCCGGCGGGAAGCCACGCGCCCCGCATCACGCGATTGGCCCGCAAGACGGGCGCGGCCGCGGCGGGACGGCCTGCCGTGGCCACCTCCAAACGCCAGCCCGGATCGTACTGGTCGCACAGCACGACCAGCCCCGGCCGGCTCAGCGTCGCCTCGATCTCGACCACCGTGGCCTCGTGACGGACCACCCGGCACGACTCGTCGGGCCCCTGCGCAGCCGGCCCGTTCGGCGCGGGCCCGGTAGGGGCGCACGTTCCCGGTTCCATTTCGACGGCGGCCGATTGGCGCAGCTCGCGCCAGCGCCCCCGGGGCCGGAACACCTCGTCGGTGCGGCGCCATACGGCATAGGGGTCGTTCGAGGTTAGCGGCTCGAACGCCTCGACTTCGTGGACGATCCAAGCCCGCGGCATGGGGCTCGGATTGCGCCAAAGCGCCACGTCTTCCAAGCCCTCCGCTCCCGTCGCGGCAAGCTCGACCGGATCGAGCCCCGGCAACGCCTGCCCGGCTCGACCGATGACGTACTTCGCGCCGATCGCGTCGAGGGCGAAGAAGCGCGCTTGCGCCTCGGGCGGTTCCGTTGACCGCGGCGCGAAAGGGAGCCGCTGCCGCCGCTTCGCCAGCCAGAGAACGACCTGGTAGTCGAAAGGCTTCATCGTGGCGTCGACCTCGGCAATCGGGATCGCCGCGGTGAGATTGTACTTCGGCCACAGCGTGTCGCGCTCCCATCGCACGGCCTCCTCGAGCCGGTCGGGCGCCCCGGCCGAAGCGTAGGACGACGGAAACCAAAGCGGATGACGATACACGCGATAAGGTCCCTCGCCGCTTGGGCTCGCCTCTTCCCGGCGGAGCACGACGGCCAGTTTCGGCTCCTGCTCAAAGGCATCGGCGGGCGCGCAAACGATCATCCAACCGTTCGCGACGGCCAGGTCGACGGCCGCCACGAGAAGCACCGCCGCCACGCCCCGCCGCGAGCCGGCCGCGACACGGCGCAGAAGCACCCAGAACACCGCGCAAAGCAGGGCGGTCTGCGCCATCCCGCCCTTCAGGTCGCTCGCGGCGCCGCGCACGTCGAGCGGCCCGAAAAGCATGTCCGGCGGCGCCGCGGACAGCCAAGCGCGCCCGATACGAAACGCGATCGGCGCCGCGATCGCTCCCATCAGACTGATCGCGCCGAGCCAGGCGAGCAGGCGGCGCGCTCGGCCGGGCGATTCGTCCCGGGCAGAATCCCATCCCCGCACCGCCAGCATGCTCAGCCCCAGCGCGGCGATGACCAGCAGCTTGGCCGGGTAGCGGAAATAAACGTAGCCCGGCAGCAAAACGGTCATCAGCCAGTAGAGGCCGCCAAAAGGGGCTCCGACCGGCAGCGCGTCGGGGTCGGCGCCCAGGCCCCTGCACGTCACGCCGGCGATCCAGCCGAGGCCGTACCATCCGAAGCTGGCGACGAGACTCAGCACGACCAGCCACGAAAGCCCGCTCTGCCGGACGTCTCCTCCGCGAAAGCGCAACGAGGCCAGCGCCAGGACCAAGGGGAGAATGCCCATATAGAGCGACGGCACCCAGACCCGCGCCTCGCCGGGCATCGCGCTGAGCCAGCGGCGATGCCGGGGAAACTGCCGCCCGCTCACGTTGGGCCACACGTACTCGGCGAGTCGCCACGGCCCGACGCTGAACTGGTAGACGTGCTGGTGATGCGTTCCCGGCTCCAGCCGGCGGCAGGTGAGGCCGTCGTACCAGGCGACGCCCCGGTGGGCGGGCACCCGCGCGCCGGAGGCCGCGAACCCGATCGCTTCGTAAATCGTGCGAGGCACGTCGGTCGACGACCGCCCGCTCCGCCGGGTGAACTCGATCGAAGGCAGCACCTGGACCGCGCCCAGCAGAAGCCCTGCCGCCGCCGCCAACCCGAGCAGCACGGGCCGCGACCTTGTCGAAAGGAGCGTAGCAGGCACAAGCCGTGTGGCGCCGGGCGCGGCAGACGGCGCGCGGGCGCGGCGTTCATGCCGCCAGAGCCACGCGGCGTACAGGGCGGCGATGAGGCCCGCGTGATAGGCCATTTCGGCGTTGCCTCCCAGGGTCATCATCGCCAGGACGGCTCCCAGGGCGACCGCGCCGCGGCGGCTCCGTGCCGCGAGCATCCGATCGGCCGCGAGCACGGCCGGCGCCAGCCAGGCCGCGCCCACGAGAAACACGACGTTGCAGTACTGAAAGAGCACGCTTCCGCCGAAGGCGTACGACATGGCCCCGAGGCCGGCGCCTTCGACGCTGCCCTTCCAGTGCCGCCCGAGCCCATAGGCCCCCCAAGCGGCAAGCAGCACGTGGCCCATCACGTAGAGCCGGTAGGCCCCGTCGAACCCGATCGGCAGCAGAAAGACGAGCATGCCCGGATAGAACGCGCCCGACGTGGCGTTGCCGGCCAGGGGCACTCCCAGGTTCTCATAGGGGTTCCATAGGGGCACTCGCCCCGCTTTCCACTCGCCGCCGACGAACCGCAGCAGGGGATAGTAGTAATGCGCCGCGTCGCGGAACACGAACATGCCGCCGCGAAACAGCGCGTCGGCGAAAAACCAGACGCAAAGCCCCGCGATCAGGAGGAGGACGAATCGGCGCATCGGATTCGGGGGCGGCGGCTCCACGACGTTCGGACGGTCGGCGCCCGGCGGCCGGGCGCAGCGGTTTTTCCACAGTGACGAAATCGGCGGTCCCCGGCAAGTCGTCCCGGTCTCGTGGGCGCGGGTCGACCTCGCCTCAGCATTCTTCCACGACCCGAAGCCCCATCAGGTGGGCCAAATGGCGGATGCTTCGGGTGTGGTCGCCGTAGTAGGCCACCCGGTGCAACGAGGCGTAGTAGTCCTTGGCACTGGCGCCCAGCGCGCCTCCGCCCCAGTTGGCCAGCAGCTTGTCGGCGTCGTCGATCTCGGCGACCAGCTCCGTGCGGCAGCCCCGCTCGGTCTCGGGCGGGACCTCGGGAACCTCGACGATCGTGCCCGTGAAAACCAGCAGGGTGTCGAGGTGAACCAGCTTGGTGAACGTGAGCTTCTGGCCGATGCGATAGTGGACCTCGGGAACGGCGCCGCCTCGCAGCTCGGCGTGCCGGCGGAGCAGGTAGGGCGCCGCGGGGCCCGCCGGCCCCTCCATTTTCCGCGGGGCCGAGCAGTGCGCGAGGTGGAAGGCGTTTCGCGCCGTATCGACGCCCGCGGCGTTGCCCAGAAAACCCGGCCGGTCGAGCGCGTGCTGGAACATGAGCATCGTCAGCAGGCAGTCCATGTCGCCGTCGCACGCGGCGGGAATGCCGCGGTCGTTCAAATCGGAGAATCCCAGGCACGGAAACCCCCGCGGCAGCCAGCCCATGCACGTGCCGACGCACAGTCCGTCCGCGCGGTTCTCGGCAATGAGCCGATTCAGGGCGAGGCTCGCCCGGGCCGCCATGACGACGTCTTCCCGCGCCGGCTCGACCGTGCGTTCCGCCCCGTCGAGCCAACGCCGGGCCTCGGCTTCGGCGGCCGCCTCGTCGACGCCCGCAAGCACTTCGTCGTAGCGTCCGTCGGCGATCGGCACCATCTCGACCCCCAAGCGCGATTTCACTTGCTCGGCCGCGTGCGACTCGGGCGTGCCTTTGAAGGGCGGAGAAGCCAGAACCCGGCTCCGCCGCAAAAGCGGAATCACCCGCAACAGCGCGGCCGCCCGCTCCAGGTCGTTCTCGTCGCTGCTGTTGAACAGGGTGATCCGGTGGCCTTCCTCGCGCCAGGGGTTCACCAGACACCAGTCGTGCCCGCCAATGACCGGAATGTGGAAGACGGCCACGGGCCGGCCCTGCTCGAAGATCGTGGGCATGACTCCCCGGCTGAGGCCGAAAATGTCGGCGCTGATCGCCAGCACGGGGGCGTCGGGTCCCGCCTTGTCGAGCAGTTGGGCCATTTCTTCGGCGGTGCTCGCCTGGCCGACGACGAACTCGACGTTGCCGAGGTTCGCCTCGGCCTCCGAAAGCCGCTTGATCGCCGAGGCGACCTCGGGCTCCGACAGGGCCCAACTGCGATCGGCCGGTTTGCCGGCGACGACCGCGCAAATCCGCACCTTCTCGCGGGGCGAGCGCGGAGGGCTCGGCGTCTCGCCTTCGGCCGTCACCTGCCCGGCCGCCAGGGCCATCCCGCCCACCGCGCTTACCGTGAGAAACTGCCGGCGAGTACAGTGCATGCACATGGGTCGTTCCTTCCTATCGGCACCAAAATGCGCCGAAGTCGTAGCCGTAGACCGCATGGCCTATCCCCTGCTTGATTGCGGCCACGTGCCGCGTTATGGGTAAGCGTGGTCATGGCTCCCACCCGTTGCGATTATTCTACCCTCCGCCCGCGAACGGACGCCACCCGGGCGCTCTGCCGTCCCGGTATCGGTGTTCCGCATTCACTCGGCCGCCTCGCCCGGGTTTCCCGAGTCGTGCGGGCGATTCTCTCGAACGAGAGATGCCCCTCCGCCGGGTGGGCACCGGGACTGAGAAAACCGCGAAAAAAGCGTGATTCTCGCATCGGTCCTTAGTAAGATGGGGGTTTGACGAGTAGGTGGCGTGAACGCGGACCCGACGTGAGCGGGTGGGATATCGCGGACATTTGAGCGTGGGAGGTTGACCGGATGTTGCGACACGCGATGAAATGCTGGGTTGCCGTTCTGGCACTGGTCGTGGCCGGCCAGGCGAACTGGGCTAGCGCGGCCGGGTGCCGCCCGTCGTTGCGCTGGCGCCCGTACCTGCGAGCCGGAGTCGAGCGAGCCGAGGCCGCGATGGCCCGCACTTACGCGGCCAAACGCGAGGCCGAAGAGGTGCTCGAGGCGGCCAAGGCCGAGCGCGAGGCCGTCGAAGCGGCACGCCTCGAGGCGGTCGACGCGGCCAAGGAGGTTCGGGAGCAGATCACCAAGGCGGCGGCCGCCCGCGCCGCGGCCCGCAAGGCCGCCGAAGAAGCCAAGGCCGAGGCCGACAAGCTGCGATCGGCCCTGGCCGAGGCTCAAGAGGCACTCGAGGCGGCCCGGGCCGAGGCCCAGAAGGCCGTGGCGGCCCGCGAGGCGGCCGAGAAGGCGATGGCCGCCGCCAAGGCCGACGCCGAGAAGGCGCTGGCCGCCAAGCAGGCGACCGAGGAGGCCGTCAAGGCCGTCCAAGAAGAGGCGGCCAAGGCCGTCAAGGCCAAGGAAGACGTGTCGGCGGCGATCCAGGCGGTCGACAAGCAGGTCGCGCAGGCCCTGACGTCGCAGCAAGCCGCCGAGAAGGCCGCCGCAACGGCCGCCAGCGCCGCCGAGTCGGCCAAGGCCGAAGCCGCCAAGGCCGCCCAGGAGATCGCCAAGGCCCTGGGTAGCGCGAACGCCCGAACCCCGCGCGCCGACGACTCGGGCGAGTAGCCCGGCACGTTGCGCGCCGCCCCGCGACCGCGGCGAAAACCAACCGAACCGAGAGTCGATTTCCCCCCGCTGCTTCACCCGGCCGGCGTCCTTCGGCCAGCGAAGCGGCAACTACTCCAGTCGGTGAGAGGCGCGCCCCGGACGGATGCTCTTCGCCTGTCATCCGCCGGGGCGGGCATTTTCATCGCGCCAGCCCCCGGCATCACCGCTCGCCCAAACGCCGCGCGTACATCGAAGCGCCCACCTCGCGCAACGCCTCGATCGTCTCGCGATAGGGCGTATCGCACACGTCGAGCAGCCCGATCTGGTAGTTCTCGCCGTCGCCCCGGCCCGTGGTCGCCTGGTCGCCGAACTGGAACCAATGCGTGCCGACCAGCCAGGGATTCTCCAGCGCGCCCCGAACGTAGTCCCTATAGGCCTCGGCCCGCTCGGACTGGTTGGCAACCGCGCGCAGGCCCGTGTGGAACATCCCCCGGTCGAGCGCGCCGAAGTGGAACTCGCCGATGACGACCGGCTTGTCGACCCCGTCGGGCAGCCGGAAATCGTCGACCCGGTACTGGTACTTGTTGAAGCTCACCACGTCGCAATACTTGGCCGCGGCCCGCACGGCCCGGTCGTTGACCCAAGCGAAGCGGCATCCGAGATAGAGCGCGTCGGGAGCCGCCCGCTTCACCGCCTCGCGGCAGGCGCGAAAATATTGCTCGGCCGTTCGGGTGTAGAACGCGGCCAGGTCGTCGCGGGCCTTCGCGCGGTCGGGCGGAGTGCGGCTCTCGAGCAACGCCTCCCACGACGCATGTTCCGTCTGCCACGCCGCGTTGAGCTTGTCGATCGTCGCGTACTTCGCCTTCAACTCGTCAACGAAGACCTTCTTGGCGGCCTGCTCGGGCGGCGAGGCCAACGCGGCCACTGCCAGCGACAACTCGTCGCCCCAGCTCAACTCGTTGTCGACGAAGTAGCCGATGCACCACGGGTCGTCGGCGGTCGTGTCCCGCGCCGACGCGAAGTGCTTCTTCAGCGATGCCTCGAAGTCGGGATCGAACACGTCGGGAAACTTGCCCCAGTAGCCCGAGCTGCCCTCCAGGGGCTTGCGCCCCGAGCTGACGGTCGCCACGTAGGCGGTCCTTCCCATCCGATAGATCTCCGGATCCGACCAGTTGGCGATCGTGTTCATCCCCCAGCTTCGCAGGCGGCGGTGGCATAGCTCGGCGAACCGCCCGCGCCACTCGGGCCCGTACTTGCGCAGCAGGTTGGCCCCGGTGAAGTTGAACGTCTCGTACGCCTTGCCCTGGTAATAGCCGTGGGGCGCCCAGGCGCCGCGCCCGTAGAACGCGGCCAGCGGCGAGTCGGGGCCCGGCAGATCGGCATACCAGTGCTTGCGATCGGTAATCGGCGTGGCGCCGGTCGTCCAGCGCACGCAGTCGGCCCCGTGCGACCAGAACAGCCGTCCCTCGGGATCGACCAGCCACCATTTGCCCCGGTGCTTTTCGGCGCGGAACCGGCCCGTCGCCTCGAGCCGGGGCCCGTCGGCCCAGCCGCCGTAGCGGTTCCAGCCGCCGGGGCCGGGATGGGCGGCCAGATCGCGCGCCTCGGCCTCGACGCGCTCGTGGAGGTCTTCGACCGATTCGGTCTTGCCGGGGCAGTCCTTATGGATGAATTGCCCGAATGTGTCGATCATGGGAAAGAACGTCTCCGCGTCCATCGACCGCCAGGCGGGAACCTCGTGCGAGCCGCCCGCCCGAAGGTCGTCGATCTCGAAGAGATGCTCTTGCGACGGGCGTGACACGAACACGAGAAGCTGGTCGACCTTCGCGGCGTCGATGCCGCCGTCCTTGGCCATGCCGCCCGGGTAGCCCCGCATGCCGAAGAGCTTGTCGGCCAGGTGGGCCGGCAGACGGCGCCGGATCGTTACCCGAAGCGTCGTGGTCTCGCCCGGCTCGACCCGCGCGCCCTGCTGGTGATACCGCCGCGTTCCGTCGGGGTCGACGCTGTCGATGCGGCAGAACACCTCGACCCCGCGCGTGCCCGGGTTGCGCACGTCGACGGCCACGTGGTCGAAGCGCGCGAGATCCCAATGGCCCTCGGGCGCGCGGAGGGTGATGCCCGGCCAGGTCGCCTTGCGGCCCGTGGCCACGCGCAAGGCCGCCCCCCCGTCGCGCGGCGCCAGGCTGACCTGGGCGTCCTGGGTCGCGACGGTCGCGAGGTCGAACCCGGCGTTGAAGTCGAAGAGGATCTTTTCATCGGCCGCCGCGCCCGCCGCGATCGGGCCGATCGCGGCCACCAGCGCGAACACGGCGCCGCCTGGAACAAGGTTTGCATGGAACATCGGTCGCGTCTCCCGAGGATGCAGGCAGGGGCGGGGCAAAACGAGGCAGGACTCCAACGGGCTTCCCGCACCACAGCTTCTCGGCCCCGCCGGGGATGCCACGTTGCACGATCCGGCCATTCTATTCACCCAGGGGACGCGCTGCCACGTGCAAATCGAGCGCAACCGGCGTTCATGTGCTCGATCCGAGCGAGGGCGTCACCGCCCATCGAGCCGCGCACTGCCCCGCGAAGGGATCTTGGAGGGCAAACCGTATTGCGCAGGTGTGCGATTACCGCCGCAAGTTCATGTCCGAAGGGTTTTCCTCGTTCGCAAGCTCCGGCTTGGGAGCGGATAGCGCCGAAACTCTGCTTCACACGCACACGCCGATCCCACCAAGAAGCCGAGCGAGGTTGTGCGGAGGCGCCCCGGGCGCGAGCGAGAGCGGTGTGAGCAGGAAGTTGCGTCTGGTAAGAAAGACCGCGATGCACCCGAGGGACGAGCGGTTTTCTGCTTCTTGTTGGGGTAAGAGGGAGTTCACGATCGGATGGGATAGGGGCGGGACGAAGCTCCGTTTCGTCCGGCCTCATCGGTTCTCTACGAGCGCGATTCCGAAGACGTCGTCCGGGGGCAGAAGAACCGGCCGAGCGGGCCGGCGAGGATCGCGGGGGTGACGATCACGTCGCTGACCAGGGCGGCCGAAAGCAGGGTGAACATCAGCCAGGCGAAGCGGTGGATGGGAACGAAGTCGCTTGCCGAGAAGACCAGCAGGCCCAGGCCGCAGATCATCGACGACTGGAGCATGGCCGTGGCGCAACGGGAATAGGCGAACTGGACCGCCTCGGGCGGGCTCAGTCCCCGCTCGACGCCGCGGCGGAACCAGGTGACGAAGTGCAGGGTGCCGTCGACCGCCACGCCCAGGGCCACGCTGGCGGTCATGACCGCCCCGATCTCGATCTTCACGCCCAGCCAGCCCATGGTGCCGAAGACCACGACGCAGGGCAGCACGTTGGGGATCATCGACAGAGCGCCGGCCCAGAAGCTTCGCAGAAGGACGCCCATGGCCGCGGCGATGAGCACGAAGGCGAGCAGGAAGCTCTCGATCAGGTCGGTCAGAAGCTGGGCCTGGGCCTTCTGGATCAGGGGCACGCCGCCGCAGATCTCGGCGCGCACGCCCGCGATCGCGTCTTCCGCCTCGAGCACGGGGTCGATCGTCGCGCGCAGGTGCTTGAGAAAGCTGGCGTAATCGACGCCGGCGTGGGCGGGAACGCGCACGCTGATCCGCCACAGCTCGCCCTCGTCCGACTCGACGAGGAACCCCGACGACATGAAGTCGTCGCGGTTGCGCTGGAGCCTGCGGCGCAAGAGAACGCGCTCGGTCGCGCTGCGGATCGAGCTCGGGTCGGCCGCCGACAGGTCAGGCCCGAAATTGCCCGCGGTGATGGTCGAGCCCACCTCGTCGATCGTGAGGATCGCTCCGCGCACGCGCTCGACCAGCACGAGCCGGTCGACCATCGAGGCCGGGCTGTCGTTGGGGATGATGAGCACGACCTCGACGGGCACGAGGGGTCCGATGTTCTGTTCGAGCCAGTGGTAATCGCGGATGACGCGGGAATCGGAAGGCAGGAGGTCGTGGAGCCTGGCCGTCGTCCGCACGTCGTGGACGGCCCAGCCCGTGACCGCCATGACGAGCACGGCGGTCGTGAGGATCTTGCCCGCGTGGCGCACGACGATCGACCCCCACCAGGCCCAGGCGGCGCCGGCACGCGACGTGGGTTTCGATTCGAGCCGTTCGAACCAGCGACGGGGCGGCCACTGCTCCAGGGCCGAGGGAATCCACAGAAAGACGATCACCAGTCCGGCCAGCACGATGGCCGCCCCGTAATACCCGAACCGGGCGATGGGCACGATCTTGCTGACGCAGAGCGACCCCAGCCCCATGGCCGTGGTGGCCGCGGCCAGCGTGCAGGGGACCAGGGCGTCGCGGAACGCCCGGCGCGGGGCGCCGGCCAGACCGTGGGTCCGGGCGGCGTCGACGTAGTAGTTGACCAAGTGGACCGCGCCCGAGGTGACCAGCACGAAGGCCAGCGAGGCGATCATCAGCAACACCGAGTCCATCTGCGCCCCGGTGTAGTACACCATGGCCATGCCCAACTGCTGACAGAACACGGCCGAGAGGAACACAAGCACGGCCAGTCTCGGGCCGCGGAGAAACAGGCACGTCAGCAGGAAGCAGACGGCGAGCGACGCGCCGTTGAGTTCGAGCAGGGCGGCCAGGCTGATGCGGTCGATGGCCACGCCGTCGACGGTCGAGCCGGCCACGATCACCTCGTCGCGACGAACCCCGCAGGCCTCGGCGCAGTCGTACACGCGATCGACGGCGGCCGCGCGGTCGGCGATGCCGGCCTCCGAGACCAAGGCAACCGCGCAACTGGTCATGCCGTCGCCGCCGACCAGCCACCCGACCAGCCGTCGCAGGGCCTCGCCGCGCGGCAGGTCGAGCGGGGGCTCCATCAGGGTGTGAAGCACCTCGGGGCTGGTGAACACCAAACGGAACAACGGGGGACGGTCGCCCTTCGGTCCCGGCACCGGCTCGAGCAGGGCCTCGGCCAGGCACGGCAGCCGGGGGTCGTCCAGCGTGCAGCCCGGCCAACTGACCATCAGGATTTCGTCGCTGCCGAAGTGGCGGGCGAACCACATCAGCTTCTGGGTCTCTTCGAAATCGGCGGGCAGCCAATCGACGACCCGGTTCGCCGTGCTGAACCACGCCCGGGTCGCCCCGCGAAAAACGAGCGGATAGGAACCCACCAGCAGAATGAAGATAAGCAGCCGTCGACGCCGGCCCAGAAAACCGGGGGGGTTCATCAGAAATCGTTCGAAGGGGACGCGTCACAACGCAGGCAGGTGCCGCTGCGGACCGGCGTGAAGTGCCATCCTAGTTGGGGCCGGGGGGCGTGTCCAGGATCTCCGCCTCGGGTGACGGTCGGCGGAGGAATCACGGCGCCGTTGTGCGATTTCCGCATTCGATCGCAGCGGGCGCGCCCTTGCGCGAATCGCGACGATGCGCGTTCAGGCGCCTGCCCGGGCCTCGCGGAGCAGCCCTCGCGTTTGTTCCGGGTTTGCGGCTTCGATCGCCAGATAGGTCCTCGCGCCGATCCGGACGGTCGCGTGGCCAGCCTCGGCGCGAACCGGCCAGGGCGAACCGAAGGGGCGCGCGGCCGTCAGGCGGTCGCCCGCCACCGGAAGCCGCAGAGTGACGTCGTCGCCGGTCGACCAGAGGAGCACGTAGGCAACGCCGGGCCGCGAGGCTCGCTCGAAGGTGTACGCCTTGAGCCGTCCATCGGCCAGGCCCGCGACCTCGTCGATGGCGACCAGCTCGTACTCGCCCTGCTCGTTGACGAATAGATGATGCTCCTGGTCGGGGGCCAGCAGCTTTTCGAGCTGCGCGGGGGTGAGCCCCTCCCCCGCGACGCTCACGTCGCTCAGATGGGCCCGCTGGACCACGCAAGGCAGGTACTTGTAGTGCGCCGGGTCGAGCGTGCGGAGCATCGCCCGCTGCGCGTCGGTCAGCTTGCCTTCGATCCGGGCGTCTTCCCAGACCTTCATGACCCGGCAGCAATCGTCGGCCCGGGCGCTCGCGGCGAAGTCGCGCAGCCGGACGTGGATCGAGGCGGGGCAATCCCAGGCCGCGCCGCGGCTGAACACGTATTCGAGCACGTCGGGTTCGAGGCTGAATCCGCCCAACCAGCCGAAGTTGATCCGCGTGAAGTCGGGCCGCCGCATGGGCGCCGACCGGAACGGCACGCGGCGGCAGAAGACCTTCGCGTCGCGGAAGCTGTCGTAAGCGTTGCTCCGCGTGTTCATGTGCCAACTGAAGTGCATGTTGACCGCCGCCTCGCAGGCGGTCGGGGCCGGCTCGATGCGGCGATACACGCGGTACTGGGCCCGGGGCACGTGGTACCAGTAGGGCGCGTGCACGTCCTCGGCCCCGTCGAAGTAGATGAACTCGTAGGGACCCGTGCGCCGGCACAGATCGGCGATCCGCTCGGCCACCTCGTCCTGGATGTCGGTGTCCTGGTCGAAGCGGATGAAGACGTCCCAGGTGTCGACGTCGAGCAGATCGATCGCGTGGCCCGAGGGGTAGGCCGCGGGCGTCGTGTTCAAGTGCCCGCGCTCGCAGCCGGTGAATCGAAAGGGCGGCTCAGTCGTGTAGTTCGCGTAGGCGATCAGCTCGTTGCCGATCTGGAGGATGCGGCGCCCGTCGTCGAGGGTGCATCCCTCGGGGTTCTCTTCGACGGCGATGGTCGCGGCGCCCTCGGCCAGCGGCGACGCGAGCGTGAAGGCGCGGACCTTGTGGAACCGCCGGTCGGGCACGGGCGTGACGTAGGCGTCGCGCTTGTGGGCCTTGCAGTAGTGCAGGTGCAGCCCGGCCTTGAGCCCGGCCGCGCGGATCGTGTCGGCGACCGCCTTCAGGTCGGCCATGCCGCTGGGATAGGCGGCGTTCCAGGCGAAATGGCCCGCGCCGGTGCTGAACGTGGTGTAGCTGAGCACGACGACGCGCAGCCCGCTTCGTTTCGCGTGGTCGACGTACTGATCGACGTCGTCGGGCGTGGGGCTGCCCCAGAAGTACGAGCACCTCTGGATGGGCAGGCGCCGATGCTTCGCGCCGGCCGGCAGGCCGAAGTCGCGCTCGACGATCTCCATGACGTCGAGGAACTGGCTTTTCGGGTCGAGGAAGTCTTCGCCCGGCCGGCGATCGTAGCCGAACAGCACGGCCACGGCGCCTTCGAGAGCAACCTCCCGTTCGGCGATGGCCCGCATGCGCACGTGCTCGTCGCCGGGGTTCATTCCCGCGTTCGTCTCGACGTTGCCCGCGCAAAGGCATACTCCAAAGGCGTCGTCGCTGGCCACGTTGATCCAAGGCCCGAGATGGGGAAGCCGTTGGACCGAGATGTGAACCAGGTCGATCCGATCGACGGGCCCGCCTTCGAGCCCGACAAGTTCGAAGGCCAGGTAATCGGGCCGCGTCGTGACCCGATAGGTCGCGGTGAGGTTGGCCCCGTCGAACCGGACGACGAGCCGGTCGCCCCGTCGGCTCGCCGCGGTCGCGGGAAACGACTCGCCGCCCACGTAAACCGGCGCCTCGGTCACGACGTAGGCCTCGCGCGACGAGGGTTCCGAGCGTCCGCCCCGATAGGCCACGGCCAGGGGCCCGGGCTGGGCCAGGTACTCGGCGCCGGAGCGTTTTGCCCTGAGGCTTTCGACCGTGCCGTCGTCGCCGACGGCAAGGCGCAGATGCCGCGTTTCGAACGCGATTTCGGCGCCCGTCGCGGTCAGGCAAAGCACCGTCAGAACCGCGGCCACGCTTCCGATCTCTCGAATCCTGCGCATCGGTCTCTCTCCACGATCGAGTCCATGGCGGCTTGGGTGGCACGCCCTGAAGAACGCGGCGCGGCCTCGCTGGGCTCGGCCACAAACGGAAGGCCCCGGAGTGCGAGCCTCCGGCACCACCCGTTAGGTTGTACAGCGCGACCAGGATCCGATTCAAGACGCTGGTGGAGCTTCTGGCACAGCACCTTGTGTTGCCCTGGAATCGGATCGTGGCGATGCGATCGGCTTTGCGACCCGGTTTCCCTTCCGGGAGCGCGCCCAGAAATGCGTGAACCCCAAGACGTCGAATGGGCCTGGCCCCCTTTCTCCCGTCCCACCGACGATCCCCCTTGACCTCCTGACGCAAGATTCAATATAGTAACGTATTAGGACGACTTCTCTCGGCCCCGTCGCCCAATCGGCCTGTTGCCTATGTTGCCCGCGATCATTGATGTCCGTGCCGCTGACGATCTGCGCGACGTGGTGCATCGGGCGGTACAGGCCGTGGCGGAAGGGAAGCTGGTCGTCTTCCCGACGGAGACGGTCTACGGCCTGGCGGCCCGGGCTTTGGACCCCCAGGCGGTCGAGCGCCTGCTGAGCGTCAAGGGGCGCGGGCAGGGCCACGCGCTGACGCTTGCCGTGCGCAGTGCCGATGAGGCCCTCGACTACGCGCCTCGGATGAGCCGCCTGGCCCACCGATTGGCAAGACGCTGTTGGCCCGGCCCGGTCACCCTGGTGGTCGACGATTCCTCTTCGGAGAGCCTGATTCGGCAGCTTCCGGCCAGCGTGCGACGGGCGGTCTGTCCCGCCGAGACGATCGGTCTTCGCGTGCCCGGGCACACGGTCGTTTTGGAGGTTCTCCGCATGATCGCCGGGCCGCTGGCGCTATCCAGCGCGAACCGCACGGGAGAGCCCGAAGCCACGACGGCGGAGGAAGCAGTCCGCCAACTGGGGGAGAGCGTCGACCTGGTGCTCGACGACGGGCCGGCCCGTTTCGGGCAGCCCTCGTCGGTGGTCCGCGTCCGCGGCGATCATTTCGAGATCCTCCGCAACGGAGTCGTGCCCGAAACCACGTTGAATCGGCTCTCGACGTTGATGGTGTTGTTCGTCTGCACCGGCAACACGTGCCGCAGCCCGATGGCCGAGACGATCTTTCGCAAGATGGTCGCCGAGCGGTTGGGTTGCGAGGTCGACGAAACCGAGGACCGGGGCGTGATGATCATGTCGGCCGGCGTGGCCGCCCTGACCGGGGGGAGGGCGAGCCCCGAGGCGGTCCAAGTGATGGCCGAAATGGGGCTGGACCTCTCGGGCCACGAAACGCAGCCTTTGACCGAGCCGCTGGTCCGCTACGCCGATCTGATCTTCACCATGACGGAGTCGCACCGCCGGGCGATCGTGGCCCAGTGGCCCGGCGCGGCCGAGCGGATTCGCCTGCTCTGCACCGACGGGTCGGACGTGGCCGACCCGATGGGTGGTCCGGTCGAGCGGTATCGGCAGTGCGCCGAGCAAATCCGCTCGCAGTTGAAGACCCGCCTCGATCAGCTCGGGCTGGAAACGAAGGATTGACCGCCCTGGCGCGTTTTCGGGCGAAGGGCTCTTGCGACGGGGTACACCGATGCGAATCGCCGTCGGCAGCGATCACCACGGATGCCTCGTGCGGTCGCGGTTGATCGACCTGCTCCGACAGTCCGGCCACGAGGTGGTCGACGTGGGCACCTGGAGTTGCGATCCGGTCGACTATCCCGACGTGGCCCTCGAGGTGGCCGGCAAAGTGAGCCGGCAGGAGGTCGACCGCGGGATCCTCGTCTGTGCGACCGGCCTGGGGATGTGCATCGCGGCCAACAAGGTTCGAGGAGTGCGCGCCGCTCCATGCCACGACGACTTGACGGCCGAAATGAGCCGCCGCCACAACGATCTGAACGTCTTGTGCCTGTCG
>Ga0334894_1000452_pt1 | contig 49627 bp, 43 predicted proteins | sample GraSluR3_MG_6_FD_207225 | JGI IMG/M metagenome (GOLD analysis project Ga0334894, IMG submission 207225) | Sludge microbial communities from methane-producing bioreactor in Wageningen University, Netherlands - Granular Sludge_12_05 R3 | ecosystem: Engineered > Bioreactor > Anaerobic >...
ATACCAGGGGTCCCTCGATCTTGACAGGCTTCTCCGCCGTCTAATAGTCTAGGCGGCGGACTCTTTTTAATATAAATAAAAAATGTTACCAATCTTATCTCTTGGTAACATACAAGGGGTTGAATAACAGTAAAGAAAAGCACCTCTCCCAACCAACCCCGACGGGGTTGAATAACAGTAAAGAAACAAAACAGCCATCGAAACGCCGGGCGGCGTCCGATGACTGTTTCTCGGAAAGAGGTAGAGGGTTTTTATTATTTACGTCTGAACAGTCTCCGGGTGAATGCGGGAACATCCAGATCGTTACTTTTATTTTCGTCAAGCGGAAAGATCGTATCACTGTGGTGGAAAGATTCGCCGAAGACCGGTATATCAGTTCGGGGTGTTTTCGGTGTGGGGTTAAATATACTGATCTGTTCCTTTTCCCTCATTAATGATTCTTCAGCTTCGCTTGCATTATAGATCGGGGGTTGAGTATCCGGCAGTACACTTCTGGGGATACTCTCATTATCATTTCGGTTATTGCTTTCCGTGTGTTTCATATTGAAACCGGTCGCGATCACCGTTACCAGCAGTTCGTCATCCATTTTCGGATCGATAAGCGCGCCGAAAATGATATTGGCGTCTTTACCCGCTTCTTCACGGATCATGGACATGGCTTTATGAATTTCTTTGATTTTCATATCATGTCCGCCGGTAAAATTGATCAATAATCCCTGGGCGCCGGAAATGGAATTGTTTTCCAGCAAAGGACAATGGATAGCATTTTCCGCAGCGCGGACGGCACGGTCCGGACCGCTGCAACGGCTGACACCGATTACGGCGGGACCTTTTCGGTTGATAATGGTCTTAACATCCGCGAAATCAAGATTGATCAGACCACGTTTGGTGATCAGGTCCGAAATACCGGATGTTCCCTGGTTAAGGATAGAATCCGCGATATAGAAAGCGTCTTCAAAGGGTGTATCGTCATCTACCACATCAAAGAGCTTTTCATTGGGTATCACGATGAGAGTATCTACATGTTCGCGTAGTCGCTCAATACCCTCAGCCGCTTGCCGCATGCGCAGATCGCCTTCGAATTCAAAGGGTTTGGTCACAAATCCCACCGTTAATGCCCCGGAGTTCTTTGCGATCTCCGCGATCACGGGTGCAGCACCGGTACCGGTACCGCCGCCCATGCCGGCCGTAATAAAGATGAGATCGGTATCGCGTACCATATCTTCCAGGCGATCTTTACTTTCCAGTGCCGCCTGATAACCGATCTTGGCGTTCGCTCCGGCTCCCAGTCCGCGCGTAAGATTTGCTCCGATCTGAATTTTGATCTCGGCAGGATTTTCATTCAAAGCCTGCGCATCCGTATTTACCGCGATAAATTCAACATCCTTCAGATCTTCTTCGATCATGCGCTGAATGGCATTTCCGCCTGCGCCTCCAACGCCAATTACCTTGATCCTGGCCCGTTGGTCCTGTAATCCGTCGTATTCGATTAACATATGTCCTCCATAGTTATTATTTTCTATTGTTGTTCTTAAAAGAATTCCGACAAACGTTCTTTTATTTTATTCCATAATGTCATTTTTGATTGCCCGGAAGGGAATTTCGGTTTGATGTGCCGCCGGTTGGCCGAATACAGCAATCCGATCGCCGTCGCGTAATCCGGCGTATATTCCTCTTTTTCCAGTCCGTTCAGATGGATCGGATAACCGATCTGGCAGTTCATTCCGAACATCTCCATTGCCAGTTGGTCGATCCCGCGCAACAAGGAACCCCCGCCGGTCAGAACAATACCCGCATTCAGGGGAGCGCCTTTGATATGTTCACGGGTGAACATGAATATCTCACGGATCCGTGCTTCCATATATTCCGATAGCTGGACCGAGTTCAGAGCGATATCCACCTTGCCGTTGACGGGTTTGATATAGAATTCACGTACACCTTCCATCTTGGCCATTTTAGCGGTAGCCCATCCGTATTGTTTCTTAATGCGCTCGGCTTCAAGATATGAGGTCTGGACCAGCGATGCGATGTCGCGTGTGATGATCTCACCGCCGAAACCGACAATACCCGTATTGGCAAGATGACCGTTACGAAAAATAGTTATATCCGTTGTCCCGCCGCCGATATCGATCAGACAGACTCCGAGATCTTTTTGATCATAGGTAAGCACAGCTTCCGCCGAGGCAAGAGGTTCAAGGATAATATCATTCACATTCAGACCGGTCTTTTGCACGGAGTTGACCAGGTCCCTCGCGTTATTGATCGCGGCAGTTATCACATGTGCTTTGAGCGTCAATTTATTGCCGGACATGCCCAGCGGGTTCTTGACCACCATCTGGTCGTTAATAATATATTCCTGGGGTATGATATGAATGATCTCGCGGTCGATACCGATATTGATGTTCTTTATGGATTCTTCAAGCCGGATCTTATCCTTTTCATCGATAATATTGATCTTTTTTGTATTGTCCGGCCGATTAATGGAGATCGCGTGTTCCGCTTCGATACTGCGTATGTGATCTCCTGCGATACCGACCGTGACACCACTGATTTTTTCCAAACCTGCTTGTTTGATGGCTTCCGACACGGCTGCCTCAATAGAGGCGCAGGTTTGATCGATATCGATGATAACTCCGCGTTTCATACCCGATGAGGGAACTTTTCCGATTCCGCGGATGCGGTATTCGGAAACGCTGCGGTCGTATTCACCCACGATGGCGCAAATTTTCGTTGTTCCGATATCCAGTGCGCTTAAAATGATCTTTTCGTTCATATTTACACTCATTGTTAATCCCGTACAATTACCTGACCGTTATATCGTAAACTGACGTATTTGAAACGGCGTATATCCGTCTGTTCTTCCTTCATTTTTGTAATGAATGCGTTCAGAATATCAACCCGTTCCTCAAGATCCTCGTTTCCCAGGTAGATCGGCGGATAAGATCGATCCTTACGAATGATCCAGCCCCGGTTCCTGTCCCATGTAATATCATTGCAGTACTCGCAGATCGCAGGTCCGAATTGCTGCATATAGTTCATGAAATGGATCGCATGCCGTATGTCCGGATGAAATGTCGCTTTTCCCGGTTCCACGGCAAGGTTCGGGTCAATACCGCTGATCACAGGAAGTCCCTCCAGAGAATAAGAAGAGGGAAGGGGCAGGATCGTGGCAAAAGCATCCATTGCGTACATCTCCCGCAGTTCCAGTAAAGCGACCGGTTGACGTTCTATCACGTAAATATGAACCGCATCCGGGAATTTTCGGCTGATATAAGCGTTAAAAATATACGGTTCGTCAATTAACTGATCGATGGCGCTTGCCAGATCGAGTTCGAACATGCCCGCACCGCGTTTGATTCCGCTGATATGCGTGATATACCTGTCATCCAATTCATGCTGGCCGTGCACGATGATCTGTTTGACCTTGAAAACCTGTTGATAGCCGCAATAGATCATAGCAAGGACAAATAGCATGATGACGATCATTATATTCAGTCCGATATGGAGAAAATGCCTGTGATGTGCGGGATCAGCGTGCATGGTATTCCTTATATAGTGCGTCCGAAACTTTCCAGATATCTCCGGCACCCAGGGTGAGGATAAGATCACCGTCGCGGATCTCCGGGATCAGGGCAGCAGGAACATCGGACATATGATGAATATTGATGACCGGGGTATATCCGCCTTCTTTCATTTTATGAACGATCATATCACTGTTTACGCCGCTGATGGGAGCCTCTCTCGCCGGATAGATATCCACAAGATAAACTTTATCCGCCTTTTGCAGTGAACGGGCAAAACCGTCCGCGAAATCACGTGTTCTGCTGTAAAGATGAGGTTGAAATATAGCGATGATGCGGCGTTCGGGAAAACGGGTGCGCAACGCGTTAAGCGTCGCCGTTATTTCCGTAGGATGATGCGCATAATCATCATAAAAGAGTACATCTCCGTGCTGGTGGCGTAATTCACAACGCCGCTCCACGCCGGAATACGCGAAGATACCTTTTCCGGCATCGACGATATTCAGATGCATCAGATATGCCGTGACAAGCGCAGCACTTGCGTTGAGTACGTGGTGTAAACCGGTTTCCTTGACCTGAAAGTGACCGATAAGTTCATTTTTAAAGTAAAGATCGAATGCGGATCCCGGCTTGTAGGTGATATTGCTTATACGGAAATCGGCACAGGGATGCGTACCGTAGCTGACCCATGGACGATCAATAAAAGGGATAAGACTGCAGGCACCGGGATCGTCATGACAAAGAATAACGGAGCCGTTCTCGGGTATACTGTTCGCATATTCAAGAAAGGCGTTCTTCATGTCGTCGAGATCTTTGTAAATGTCAAGATGATCGGCGTCCACGTTGGTGATAACGGCCAGGGTGGGTGGCAATGCCAGAAAGGTGCGGTCAAATTCATCGGCTTCAAAGATGACACAGGTCTTGGAATCCATGAGTGCGTTCGTTTTCAGGTCCTTAATGATGCCCCCAATAAAAAGAGAAGGATGCGATCCGCAGGCAGTCAGCGCGGAGGCGATGATCGACGAGGTTGATGTCTTGCCGTGTGTACCTGCGACACCGATACGGATGGGCCAGACAGAGAGAAGCATACCCAGAAATTCCGCCCGTTGGATACATTTGATCCCCAAACGTTCCGCTTGTTTATATTCGGGGTTGTCTTTCTTTATTGCCGAAGAGTAAACGACAATATCGGGATCCACGACATTATCGCGATGATGCCCGATCGCTATTTCCGCGCCAAGCGAACGCAAATGTTCCGTAATCGTACTTTCAACGGTATCTGATCCGCTGACACGGAAATCAAGCCGCAGCAGCACATCCGCAATACCGCTCATGCCAATACCGCCGATCCCGATCATGTGGATATGCTTGATCGACCCGAAGATACTTGTGATCCTGTTCTCTTTCATATTAACTCCAGGCATAAAATGATCTTAAATTGTTTATGATCGTCCGTGCGATGATCTCCGCGGCATCCTCATCACGCCGGGGAAATGCATCGGCCATCGCTTTCAGGTGTTCCGGATCCCGGATCATGGCGTTTAGAATGGGCGTGACGGGATTGTCCGGGAAGTCTTTTTCCTCGATGATTACAGCACAACCGAGGGCTTCAAGTGCTTTTGCATTGTAAAACTGGTGATTACCTGCAGCACCGGGTAAGGGAATGAGAATGGCCGGTACGCGTATTTTCTCAATTTCGGCAAGGGTCAGCGCGCCGGCACGGGAAATGACCATATTTGCAGCCGAATATGCGGCTGACATGTTCTCGATATATGGTAAGAGATGTATGGCACGGTGTTCACCGAATTGATGATGCAGCATGTCATAGCTGATATTGCCCGTCTGCCACAGGACCTGGATCTTGTATTTATAGATCCAGGAGATGATCCGTTTGGAAATATAGTTATTGATATTCACGGAACCCTGACTCCCTCCGAAAATGAAGAGCGTAAGTGTCTCCGGATCCAAGCCCAGACATTCCCGGGCATCACGCGTATCTATGCGCGTGATATCCCGACGGACCGGATTTCCGCTTTTAATGTAGAGGATATCATCCTTCATATGTTCTTTGACCGCATCGTATGCGTAGAAGAATCCCATGGATCGTTTTGCCAGTATCCGGCTGGTTACACCCGGAAAGGCATTCTGCTCCTGTACAAAGAGCGGGATACGCATACGGTTGGAAATATAACCCGGGATCCCCGAGACATATCCGCCGGTAGCTACGGTAGCCATGGGATCAAGTTTACGATAAAGGGCATAGGTACGTACCAGGGCATGCAACAAGCGAAACGGAAGCAGCATATTTCTTAATAAGGTGGAAAGTGAGAGATAACGCGAAAAACCTTTCACCGGGATCATTGTGTAGGGATAGTCCTTTTCCGCTACCAGCCGGCTTTCTATGCCATACTGCGAACCGATATAATGACATGTGATCTGTACGCCATCCAGCATGTCGGGAGACAAACGCAGAATGGCATCTGCAATGGCAATGGCAGGATAATAGTGTCCGCCCGTACCGCCGCCGGTGATGATGATCGTGTGTTTTTTACGACGTTTTTTAGAGCTCATGTAAAAACTCTGCTTGTTTCTGCAGCTCGTGCTGCGTTTGTTTGACGATATTCATACAAATGCCGATCAGTGCAAGGTTGACCAGTAACTGTGAACCGCTTTTACTGATAAAGGGCATTGGCAGTCCGGTAACCGGTCCTAGTCCGACACAGACCGCAGCATTAATCATTGCATAATAAATAAGAGTAAAAGCCGTAGCGAACATAATGCTTTTCCCAAAAGGTTCATGAACATGTTTTGCGAGACGAAGCATAGCAATAAACAGGATCACGAATCCGATGAGAATAAGAGATGTTGTAATGAAACCGAGTTCCTCACCGGCTATGGAAAAAATAAAGTCGGTATGCGCTTCCGGGAGAAAAAGATTCTTACCGGTGCTGTTCCCGAACCCGCGTCCGAAAAAGCGGCCACCGGACAGGCTTATCAGCGATTGCCGGATCTGGTAATTGCCGTTGGTGATATCCTCGGGATTAAAGAATGCCAGAATGCGTGCCCTGCGATAGGGAGAGAACCACACATAGGCACTGCCTGCCAGTGCAAGCACACCGGAAACGGCACCCAGTTGCAAGGGCGAGGCACCGGAGATGAAAAGAGTTACGGCAAGAATGATGAACAGCGATAATGCCGAGGAGAAATCCGGTGTAAGCGCAACTAAGGCGATTAGGATCATGGAGATGATGAGCGGCGGCAGGAGGCCTTTCCGGAAGTTGCCGATGGTTTCCTTATGATTGGCGATGTAACCGCAGATATAGATGATAAGGGCAAATTTTGCAACCTCTGCCAATTGGAACAGATTTCTGCCCCCAAGAGCGAACCAGCGTACTGGAGCGGAACTCCCGGAAATATATTTTTTTATGACCATATAAGCCAACAGTCCGATCGCAAAGGAAAGGAACAGCCAACTCATGTTTTTCAGTTTTTTATAGTCGATCAGATAGAAAATGAATCCGATCATTAAGGAAAGAACAAGGTATTTGATATGACTTTCGAAGAAACTGTTGGCATTTCCGTCAATATTGAATGCAACGCGTGTGCTCGCGGAAAAAAGGATCAGCATACCGCCGAAGATCAGCAGGATCAGTGTAACTGCAAAAAACTTAAAACTGGCCGGATATTCGATCTTATGTGCTCTCATGTCCCAATTCCATAATTGATCTTACGATCCGTTTAAAATGGTCTCCGCGTGCTTCGTAGTCGGCATATTGATCAAAGCTGGCGCAGGCCGGTGACAAGAGGATGGCATCGCCGGGTTGTGCATTCCGGAAGGCGGTCATTACGGCAGTTTCAAGATCGCCGCAGGGCAAGGGGGAAAAGGCAGAAAGCTGCTGCAGGATCTTATTGCCGGCTTCTCCGATGACATATAAGGAATCCCGTTGCGATAGATACGGAGTTAAAAGAGTGAAATCACTGTCTTTATCTCTTCCGCCCAGGATCAGGTGCAGCGGCGAGTTAAAACTCCGTAAAGCCATGATCACTGCTTCGGTGTTGGTGGCTTTTGAGTCATTATAAAAACGGATGTTGGCCGCCTCCCCGGAAAATTCGATCCGATGGGGAATGCTTTCAAAATGCTGCAGACTTTCAAAAACACCCGTATGGTCTTTTATAAAAGGTGATACCGCCGATGCGGCTGTGGCAATATTATATTCATTGTGAACACCGAAAAGCTTAATGTCATTTTTATCGAGTTGATACCAGGTAGTGCCGATACGGAAGGAGAAGACATTCCCCTCAAAATATGCGATCGTGTCCGGAAGTTTCTTCTCCGAAACGGGTATCACAAAGGCGCGGGTACTTGCATGGGCATTGATCGTTGCATCATCACGGTTCAGTACGGCAAAGTCACTTTCTTCCTGATTGATGAGTATACGGCATTTCGTGAGCGCGTAATCCAGAAAAGAATCGTAACGGTCGAGATGATCCGGACTGATATTCAGGATAACCGCTACGTGGGGTTTAAAATGCTTGATCGTTTCAAGTTGGAAACTGCTGACCTCCGCAACATACATCGGATGCGAACCGCTGACGATGGCGGTATACACCGCCCCGGAAAAAGCGTTCCCGATATTACCGCAGGCAATGGCCGGAATACCGGAACGGTTCAGCATATCGGCGATAAGTGACGTTGTCGTAGTTTTACCATTGGACCCGGTTACGGCGATGATCGGACTTTCGGCAAACCAACTGGCGGCTTCGATCTCGGAATAGACCGGAATATCGCGCAGATTCAGTTCCGTAACGATCGGTGAGGCGGTAGGAATACCCGGACTCAGGATCACAAAATCGGAACGGAAGACCGCTTCACTGTGGCCGCCGAATTCATAGGATATATGATGTTCATCAAAAAGGGCCAGCAAATCCGGGACCATGCGCTCGCGATCGATCTCGCTGACCAGCACATTGGCCTCGTGTTTTGCCAACAGGATAGCCGCTGAGATACCGCTTCTGGCGGCGCCCAATACCGTAACCTGTTTACCCGTGACGCGCATATTACTCCTTCTAACGTATCTTAAAGGTTATCAATGACATGAGTGCGCAGAGAATACCGAAGATCCAGAAGCGGATGACCACTTTACTTTCCGGCCAGCCGAGCTCTTCAAAATGATGGTGCAAGGGCGCCATTTTAAAAATACGCCGCCCCTCACCGAAACGCCTTTTAGTATAACGGAACCAGCCTACCTGCATGACAACACTCAGTGCTTCGATCACGAAAACCATACCGACAAAAATAAATACGATCTCTTTTTTCAGGAGAATGGCGACTGTACCCAGCGCGGCTCCGTATGCCAGAGATCCCGTATCGCCCATAAATACTTCCGCCGGACGGGAGTTGAACCATAAAAACCCCACCAATCCGCCCACCATGGCGGAGAGGAATACAGTCAGTTCTCCGATAGTGGGGAGATACATAATACCCAGATAATGACTAAAGTCAACACGACCTGAAAGATAAGCGATGACCAGCAGGGAAAATCCCGAAAGTGCCATTAGTCCGGAAGCAAGGCCGTCGAGCCCGTCCGTCAGGTTGACTGCATTGGAAAATCCGGTAATATACAGAATGATCATCGGTGCGTAAAAAATACCGAAGTTGATCATAACATTTTTCAGGAAAGGGGTCGTTGTGGCAGTGATGTAGTTCGGATCACCGGGATACAGGTACATGAACAGTGCAACGATCACACCGATCGCCACCTGACCTAAAAGTTTATAGCGGGCGATGAGTCCTTTGGGCATTTTTTTGACAACTTTAAGATAGTCATCGATAAAACCGATCGCAGCCATCCAGAGGGTTACGAACATAATAAGTAAAACATAACGGTTGCTGAGATCTCCCCATAACAGGGTGGGAATGAATACCGCAAGGTGAATGATAAGTCCGCCCATGGTCGGTGTGCCGGCTTTCAACTGATGTGTCTCGGGTCCGTTCGCGCGGATCGTCTCACCGATATGATGTTTGCGCAGCATGCGGATGATCGGCGGTCCCAGAAAAAAAGTGATCAATAAAGCTGTAATTGCCGCGGCGGCACTCCGGAAGGAGATATACCCGAGGATGTTCAACCAGGAAACGTATTCCTTTAGCGGATACAGAAGTTCATATAACATATTACTTACCCTTTATCATTGAGATAATTTCCTCAACCTTCTCGCCGCGCGAGCCTTTGAAAAGAACGGTATCTCCGGGTTTTATAACGGACAGCAGATGGTCCGCAAGTTTTTCTTTATTATCAAAATGCCACGCATTTTTATGTTTACCTTCACGCGCTGCCGCTACGGTGTAGCGTGTGTCGCTCCCGTAACACAGAAGTTCATCAATATCGGAACCGGAAATAATGCTGCCGATCTCTTCATGACTTGTACGTGTTTCAGCACCCATTTCAAGCATGTCGGCAAAGACCATGATCTTTCGTCCCCGTGTCTGCATAGAGGTCAGCATGGAAATGGCATTCTTTACCGATAGGGGACTGGCATTGTAAGAATCGTCGATCAGTGTCATACCGTTCCAGGATTCGATGGCTCCCCGTCCGGATTCGGGACGGAAAGATATAAGCCCCCGGATGATCATGTGTATATCCATACCCAGTGTTTTAGCCACGGTGTAAGCTGCACACGCATTGATTGCAGCGCCTTTCCCGCTGCTTTGCAGGCGGAAGGTCCGACCGTCAACGGATAAGGTGTAGCGACCGGCCGCATCGATATCACAGACAGAAAAGCGTAAGTCTGCCGGATGCGTTATACCGTAGCTTATGCGACGGCGTGTATCGGCCGGATATGCGGAGACACGCTCGTCATCGGCGTTAATGAACAGGATCCCGTCATCACGAACAGCATCAAAGAGTTCAAATTTTGCTTTTTGAATATTTTCTATGGATCCGAATCCGCTAATGTGAGCGGGTGCGATCGCGGTGATCAGTCCATATTGAGGTTGAATGATGTGGCAAAGGTTACGTATCTCACCGATGCCCGAACTTCCCATCTCAAGAATGGCGAGATCTTCATCACCGCGCATCTGAAGGATTGATATCGGTAATCCGATATGATTGTTGAAATTTTTAGGATTTTCGGCGATCCTGAGTGTGGCGGATAAGATATGTGAGAGCATCCGGCGGGTAGAGGTCTTACCAACACTTCCCGTGAGAGAAAATACGGGCATTGTAAAGGTTTTTGCATATATACGGGCCATTTCGACCAAACCCGTATAGGTATCATCACAAATGATCAGGGCTTCATCCGGAGCGGCGGAGGCTGCATATTCACGATTGACCAATGCTGCCAATGCACCGTTCTTTAACGCGGCGGCAACAAAACGATGTCCGTCTGTATGCTCACCTTTCAGAGCGCAGAAGATGTGATCTTCCGGAATGGTGCGGGAATCTATGCTCACGCCGCGAAGGACCTCGAAACGGATGTTGCGAAGTGTAAAGGGACCCTGATGTAATAATGTTGTCTTCATCGTTTTTTAGGAAACCCCGGTACGAAGAGGGCCTTCGCACCGGGGTGGTAGAGGGTTATTTGTGTTTCTCCAGCTTAAAAATTATTTCTTTATCGTTCAATGGTCTGCGTTTGCCGGCGATCTCCATATATGTCTCCGCGCCCTTACCGAGTATCATCAGAAGATCGCCCGGTTCGGACATTTCATATGCCTGCCGGATGGCTTCTTTACGATCGATACAAATGCTCATTTTCTCCTTTTCCTGGATACCTTCCGCGATCGCGTGTGCAATATCCAGAGGTTCCTCAAATCGCGGATTATCATTGGTAATAATGATCAGATCGGAGTATTTTTCGGCGACCTGACCCATCATCGGGCGTTTTTCGCGGTCACGGTTACCGCCGCACCCGAAGACGGTGATCATACGCTTACGACCGTCAAGCTCCGATGCGGCTTTCAGTACCTTTTCCATGGCATCGGGCGTGTGGGCATAGTCGATGACCGCCGTTCCGCGGGCTGTATGGATCATCTCCATACGTCCCGGTACCGGCCGGAAAGGGAAATTATTCAGATCCGGCGATCCGTAAGGAAATAAATGTATCCAGACGGCCAGCGCGGCCGCAATGTTCTCGGCATTGAACATGCCGGGCATTTCCGCCCTGACCTCTATGACGCCCACGGGTGTTTGAAGGATGCCATGTATTCCTTTGATGGAAATATTTACATTTCTGTAATGAACGTCCGCGCTCTTGTCAAAAAGTGAATAGGAAACCGCAACGCTATCCATCTCGGAGAAAAGACGCTTGCCGTAGAGATCGTCGATATTGATAATACTGTATGCATCAGGCTTTAACTGTGTGAACAAATGGGATTTACTTTTAAAATAATGCTCCATATCCTTGTGGAAATCAAGGTGATCGCGGGTCAGATTCGTGAAAACGGCCGCGTCGTATTTTAAACCCAAAATACGTTTAAGAGCGATCGCATGCGAGGAAACTTCCATAAACGCGGCACCGCAGGCATTTCGTCTGAATGCGTCAAGGAAAAATGCGATATCCCGGCTTTCCGGGGTAGTACGATCACTTTCGAACGAGCGATTGGCGTTTATTACACCCAGTGTTCCCATAAGCGCTGGGTTTTTTCCTGCTGCGGATGCCAGTTGATATAGTAAATGTGTAATAGTTGTTTTCCCGTTCGTTCCGGTCACACCCACCAGGGGGAAGGGGAGGTCGTGACAGCCAAAAAAGGCATAACTGATCATGGCAAGTGCCGCACGACTGTCTTTGACAAGGATCAGGGGTTGCTCGCATTCGCACATCCGTTCAGCTACCACACCGGCCGCTCCGCGAGTGAAAGCCTCCCGGATATAATCATGACCGTCGGATTCAAATCCCTTGACAGCAATGAACAGGGTACCCGGAAGCACACGACGTGAATCGTAAGCGATATCGCGAATCTGTGGATTCGTTCCATCATAGACATACGGGATTTTTGCGTTTTCCAGGAGCGTCTTTAACAAGATCATGATTGAACCTCCAGTGTGCAGGAAGCGCCCTCTTTCAGATGGCTGCCGGGTAATGGCTGTTGATAGGTCACCTTTCCCCGGTTGGCATGGCATTCAACCTTCAAACCGATCCGCGTCAGAGCTTGTATCGCGCTTCGTACCGGCATCCCGCGAACATCCGGCATGATAATATCAAAATATTCGATCTGTCCGGAAGGAGCGTCTTTATCCACGGGACTGACAAGAGTTTGTGGTTTGTCGGTATTTGCCCGTGTCTGATGCAGGATCGATAAGGACGGACTCGTATTCGCAGCGGGTTTTTCTGCAATGGGTGTTTGTACGGGTCGCTTGGGTAAGGCTTTATAAATGGTATGAAAATTCGGAGTATTAATGATCCGGGTAAATACGTTCTTTGCAGCCGGAGCTGCAGATACGCCGCCGTGATGCAGACCGATAGCGGGTTCGTCAAGCACAATGCCGCAGACCATGACCGGGTTATTCGAAGGGAAGAAACCTATAAATGAAGCATAATACTTTGAATTGGAATATTTCCCGTCGATAACCTTTTGTGCGGTCCCGGTTTTCCCTGCAACATGATAGCCTTCGATGAACGCGCGCGTACCCGTTCCGCTGTTGACGACCTCCTCAAGCATGTTCTGTAAGATAATAGCCGTTTCCGGCCGCATGACGCGGCGGACAGGACTGGTATTAAAACTGTTTACTACACGATCTTTGTCATTAAAAGTAGCGGAAACGATATGCGGTTTCAGCAGAAGTCCGCCATTTGCGATCGCGCAATATGCGCTCATCATCTGAATAAGGGTCGTACTGACCCCATGTCCCATTGCGATCTGGGAAAAAGCAACACCGCTCCATTTGTCCGGTGTACGTAGTGATCCCGGAGCTTCCCCCCAGAGACCGACGGCGCTTGCTTCTCCGAAACCGAATTTGCGTGCCGTTTCATATAATACGCGGTTTCCGACCTGGTAGGCGATCTTACCGGCACCGATATTCGATGAATAGACCATTACCTCTTCCACGCTTAACCATTCGTGAGGTTTTGTATCGCTGATCTCACGGTCCATGACCTTCCAGCGTCCGTTCTCGCAGAATATCTGACTGGTGGGGGTATAGATATTATTATCCAGCGCCGCGGTTACGGGAATGATCTTGAAGATCGAACCGGGTTCGAACTGATCGGCGATCACGCGGTTGCGGCGGATCTCGGGAGAAGAGTTCCTGATATGGTTTGGATTAAAAGAGGGATAATTTGCGATGGCAAGGATCTCTCCCGTATGCGGATCCATGATCATACCCATTCCGCTTGCGGACTTGCTTTTTTTGACCGCATCGGCAAGCTCTTCCTCAAGAATGACCTGGTAAGCGATATCCAGGGTCAAACGTACGTTACCGCCGCGAACAGCTGCCTTGGTGCGCACGTTCTCATAAGTGATAACATCACCGCGCTTATCGCGCTGGATCAACTGGGAGCCTTTTTCACCCTGCAGAATGCTGTCGTAATATTGTTCGATACCGGATTGTCCGGTCCCGTCATCCCAGAGAAAACCGATCACTTGACCCCCGGCTTCCTGGTGCGGATAGATACGGCTCATTTTTTTATCGTATTTCAGACCGTGACAGGAACGATCGGATTGGAGTCTATCGACGATTTCCGGACGTACCCCGCTTTCGAGTATATAAAAGGCCGTGGGACGCTTAAATTGTTCGCGATAATAGGCCGGTGTCTTATCAAATGCTTTAGCCAGTGCGTTAAAGGTATTTTCGGGCTGAATCAGGTCCACATACCGCGCACCGATCGAATACTCAATGATATTGTTCGCAAGGATCTGACCGTTACGGTCGAGGATCAGGCCGCGCTCGGGAAGGATCTCTTCCGAACGCATGCCCTGCAGGTCGGCAACACCCTGAAGGCTTTCTGCATCAAACAGCTGAATGGAAGCGAGACGTATCAGCACGATCACCAGAAATACGAGAACGATAGCGGTTATAACCGCAACACGCAGTGAATAGGGATCCCGTCGTGTCGTTTTCTGTTCCATTAGGTACCTTTTTTTACAATTATGGCATCTGCCTGCGGGCGGGAATTGACCATCCCGAGCTCCTCCCGTGCGATACGCTGGATACGTCCCGGTCGCTTTAGTTCATTGACCTCACTTTCAAGAAATATATTTTCCTGATGCATCCTGCTGCAGGCGTTACGCAGAGCCAGATTCCTTGCATTGACCGCATTCAGATCGTTCCTGACATATAGGTACGCGACCAGAGTTCCGACAATGAGGAAAAAAAGGATAAACCCGAACACGTAATTGTTCTCAATTCCTTTCATCAAGAGCGAACCCTTACGTTTTGCTCTGTTGCCTGTCATAATTTCTCCAGCACTCTGCATTTTGCGCTTCGGCTTCGCGGATTCGTACGGATCTCATCCTCAGAGGGAAGAACAGGTTTTCTTGTGACCTTCTTTGCGATGGCTTTGTGATCACAAGTGCAAACGGGACTTTCGGGTGGACAGATGCAGTCCCGGACCGCATCCGCAAAAAATTGTTTAACGATGCGATCCTCCAAAGAATGATAGGAGATCACCACGATACGTCCGCCGGAGTACAACATGTTCAATGCGGTATTGAGACTTTTTTCAAGAGCGGACAGCTCGCCGTTGACTTCAATACGTAAAGCCTGAAAGATCCTTGCCAGGGTTTTATTGATATATGGTCCGTGCACTACGGAGCGTATGCAATCCGCAAGTTCGCCCGTACGAAAATAAGGACGGGTCTCCACGATCCTGCGAGCGATCCTGCCGCTAAAACGTTCTTCCCCGTATTCCCGGAAGATCCGTGTCAGATCTTCAAGTGCGTAATGATTAATAATGTCTGCCGCCTTTATCTTTCCGTTACCCATGCGCATGTCGAGCGGACCGTCCTGCATGAAACTGAACCCCCGTTCAGCCGTGTCGATCTCCATGGAGGAAACACCAAGATCATACAGGATACCATCGATCGTTTCTATACCCTGCGCGAAAAGCGCTACTTTCAATTTGTCAAAATTGCTCCGGATGAAATGAACTTCTTTACAGCTCTGCAGATGCTGTTCCGCGTAAGCCAGGGCATGGGGGTCCATGTCAAAACAGAACAATCGCCCCCCGGGACCAAGCTTGCTGCAAATTTGCGCGGAATGACCGCCCAGGCCGCAGGTTGCATCAACGTACACGCCTGCCGGAGATGTCACGAGCAGTTCCACTGACTCGTTCAATAATACCGGCGTGTGCTGGTAAGAAATTGTCATTATCACCCTAGATTAATGGCAATTGCTCTAACTTCTCAAAATCGCTCTCTGTAAGTGGGGTATTATCTTCGTGCTCTTTCAGCTTGTCCGGATCCCAGATCTCCATGAAATCGAACATGCCGATGATGACCGCGGAACCGCCGGGTTTGATCCCCGCAATATCCATCAGTCCGGGTGTCAGCATGATGCGACCCTGACTGTCCAGGATGCAGTGCGCTGCATTCTGTGTGATCTGACGCAGAAAGTTCCGGTGTGTCCGGTTGACCAACTGCATCGAGGCAGTGATCTTTTCACGGATCGCGATCCACTTGGGAAGCGGAAAGACGTCGATGTGATCCGAATCAATACCTTTTGAAATGACAACTTCACAGATGTTCTCTTCAGCAAGTATCTTCCGGTAACGTGCCGGAATATTAATGCGGTTCTTAGCATCAACCGAATGCGGGAACTTGCCTGTGAAATCTGAATAACCCACTCTACCTATTCCTTTTTCCTTTGAAGGGGTCGAGATGACCCACAATCACCCACAAATCTACACAATGACCCACAGACATGCAAGAAATATTTACAGAAAAGGGAAAAAAATATCAAAGAACATAGTATTAATATTTTGACCATAGATCGGTATAGGCATTGTGCCGGGCGGTTTGTAAAACGCTACACTTCACAAACGTTTTTATTTAAAGAATTGCTGTTATAAAATCTTTGTTTATATCCGATGAAAAGAATACATTCTACAATGATCAGAAAGAAGAAAGGACCTCAAATGAGAATATCGCTTATCGTGTTATTACTGATCAGTATATTGCTTGTTGTCACTAATCCAACGCGGGATGACTTTTATGCATGGGCAGACAAAAAAGCCCGGAATGAAAGTGTTTCGCAACTGGAAGGCGCACTTGCCCGGATCATCAAAACACCGATGCTGCGTATTGCTACGGTCCGGAACGATTACGTTCTTTTCAGCATATTCACAGTTAAGATTGACGAGAATAAGGACGTATACATTGGGATCCTGAAACAATTCATCAGGATCAAAAGCACATTAAACCTGATCGAATAGTCTCTTTATATTTATGGACCGATCCCTTTTGCCTAAATGAACAATATCTCGTTTTCACATGAGTCTCTGTTATATGTCAATAACAAAACATAAGAATTCCGTCATGTCCTGCCGTCCGGGCTGCGGTGCCTGCTGTATTGCCATCTCGATTTCATCACCCATCCCCGGTATGCCCGGAGGCAAACCCGCCGGAGTCCGCTGTCTGAATCTGAAAGAAGACAATACCTGTTCCATTTACGGACAAGCCGACTATCCCGCCGTTTGCGCGAATTTCAAGCCGGACCCTCTGGTGTGCGGCAAGGATTTTTTGGAAGCTATGTTCGAACTGGGTAAACTGGAAAAGGAGACGGAACCGGTAGCAGTGAAGAAAAGAAATGAAGGAGTAAGGGGGTAAAGGAGTAAAGGGGAATAAGAATGGATAAGAATGATGAACATATAAAATTCATGCGTCGTGCGATTGCGCTGGCTAAGGAAGGCATGGATAAGGGCGCCGGCGGTCCCTTCGGTGCATTGGTGGTACGCAATGGTGAGATCATTTCGGAAGGATATAATCGGGTTACATCCGCCAATGACCCCACCGCTCACGCGGAGATCGTTGCCATCAGAGATGCATGCGAGAAACTAAAATCTTTTCAACTGGATGACTGTATCCTGTATACTTCCTGTGAGCCATGTCCCATGTGTCTCGGTGCCATCTACTGGGCACGTCCCAAAGCCGTTTATTACGCATGTAACCGCAATGATGCGGCAGATATCGATTTTGATGATCATTTCATCTATGAAGAATTGAAAAAAAATATCGGTGAACGTAAGATTCCGTTCATGTCCATTTTGCGGGATGAAGGTAAATTGGTTTTTAAGGCGTGGAAAGAAAATCCTGATGTTGTACGTTATTGATGATCCGAATGATCGTATTTCATGTCGGGAAATAAGGAATTATCACTTGAAGATCATTTTTTAAATGTTTAATTTCAGAAGAATAATTAAAAGAAAGAGAGGTTCTAATGGGAAAACAAGCAGTTGAGATCCTTGATCTGGATGTGAAAAAGCTGGTCGACATGCTGAATGCCGCATTGTGCGAAGAATGGCTTGCCTATTATCAGTACTGGATCGGCGCACGGGTGCTGGAAGGACCCATGCGCACGGAAGTGGAACCCGAATTGCTCATTCATGCCAATGAAGAACTGAATCATGCCGTCATGGTCGTGGACCGTATCACCCAGTTGGGCGGTACGCCGGTGCTGACTCCCGAAGAATGGACCAAATGGGCCGGATGCAAATATGAAACGCCCTCCGATCCTTATGTGGAAGCAATCCTGAAGCAGAACCTGGACGGAGAGCGCTGCGCCATTCGTCGCTATCAGGGAATTGCCGATTACACCGAAGGTAAGGACCACAGCACCTACCAGATGGCCATTACCATTCTGAACGACGAACTGGAACACGAACAGGAGATCGAAGACTGGCTGAACGATATTGACATCCTGCGCGAGGATATCAAGAAAATTCGCATGTAAAATTGTGCGTAATATTTTAATAAAAAATTCTAAATGCTAACTTCCGGCTTCTGACTTCAGTCTACCGTCTACTGTCTACCGGCTTCCGACTTCTTGTTTCCTCTAAAGTACCCCGAACAGGAATCGAACCTGTAGCCTACGGTTTAGAAGACCGTTGCTCTATCCAATTGAGCTATCGGGGCGTATTGTTAATGAACAAAACCAAAGTCCAACATAGATTTGCAGACTTCCGATTTACGCTTGCACCCAGGTCCCCGAACAGGAATCGATCCGCCGGCTGGCGGATTAGAAGACCGTTGCTCTATCCAATTGAGCTATCGGGGCATGTCAATTCCTTCTGACTTCTGTCTACCGTCTACTGACTTCTGTCTACCGTCTACCGTCTACCGACCTCCGGCATCGTCGGGGCGAGAAGATTCGAACTTCCGACTTCCTGCTCCCAAAGCAGGCGCGCTAACCGGGCTGCGCCACGCCCCGAAATACATAAATCTTGTCAAGTGAAATCGGGGCACGAGGCCCCGGGAGGGTGAATGATGGGACTTGAACCCACGACCACTTGGGCCACAACCAAGCGCTCTACCAACTGAGCTACATCCACCATAAAAAGCCTGTTAATATAAGTAAAAGCATATTCAAACTGCAATAGTTTTCTGTCGGTATCTTATTCGGGGAAAATCATGTCCGGAGTAGCCGGACAGACACCCGGTTCCTCACAGACCCTGGCGGCTGCGCGGTTGGCGAAATGTACGCATTCCCCGATCGTAAGTCCGCTGCAGTACAAGGCTGCCACAACAGCTATAACGGTATCGCCGGCACCGGTAATATCGGCGACCTTCAGAGGATGTCCGGGAATATGTTCCGATCCGGCCGCATTTGCCAGAACCATACCGTCCGCACCGAGGGTCAGAAGAAGGTTGTCACAATGCAGCTGTTTCTGCAATGTTTCGGCAGCCTTCACGGCTTTTTCGGTCGTATCGATCTTGTAGGACAACAAAGCTTCCGCTTCCCGGCGGTTGGGTTTGATCAGAAAGGCACCGGCATAGCTGTCCGTATGATCGAATTTGGGATCGACAAAGACCGGAATACCGGCTTCTTTGGCTTTTTCGATCGTGCCTTTTATCAGTTCGGGACCCAGCACCCCTTTATTGTAATCCTGTAAAATAAGTGCATGGGAGCGTTCCAGTGCGCGATCGATCTCAAGAACAAGCGCTTTTTCCAGTCCGGATGAAAGCGGATCGCGCTGTTCCTTGTCGACCCTGAGCACTGCCTTATCACCATCAAAGAAACGCGTTTTGCAGGTTGTGATGCGTCGGTTGTCGCGCAATAGTCCGCTGCGACGGATATGTTTCTCCTCACACAGCAGCTCAAGCTGAAAGGCGGCCGGATCGTCCCCCAGAACTCCGATGATCTCCGTATCGGCACCCAGAGATACGAGATTATGACATACATTCAGTGCGCCGCCAAGACACGATCGTTCCTTTTTGATATCCAGGATAGGGACCGGCGCTTCCGGGGACATGCGCTTGATCCCGCCGTGACTGAAGATATCCAGCATCACATCACCGATCACGCAGATATGTTGTTGTCCGAGTTTGTTCTTCATGACGTGAATTTAAGGGAATGCCATATGAAAAAAAAGCGAAAACAGGGAATAAAAAGATTTATAAATACATGAACATGTGTTATATTCTGCCTTTAATTTAGGGTAAAAAGGGGAGAAATGATCTGATGAGAAGGGTCAACCGGTATAACACCGATTCTTTAAAATATGACGCAGTGGAAAAGGTCTTTGGTACGAAAGATGTGATCCCGCTGTGGGTAGCTGATATGGATCTGCCGTCACCGCGTCCGGTACGACGTGCATTGATGAAGCGTATCATGCATCCCGTTTACGGATATTCCATCCATTCCGAGAACTTTTTTTTATCGATCGAAAAATGGCTGTCCGAACGTTTCAATTATCATGTTGAAAAAGACTGGGTCACCTGTTCGCCCGGGATCGTTCCGGCGATCAATATTTCCGTTATGAGTCTCACGGAACCCGGAGACGAGATCATTATCCAGCCGCCGGTCTATCCGCCCTTCTTTAAGGCGGTCACGGATCATGACCGTACATTGATCTGCAATGACCTTAAATATGTCGATGGCAGCTATGTCATGGATCTGGACGATCTGAAAAAAAAGATCACGCCCAGAACGAAAATGCTGATACTGTGCAATCCGCACAATCCGGTAGGACGGGTCTTTACACGTGAGGAACTGACCGCCCTGGCGCAGATCTGTATCGAACATAAGATCATTGTCGTTTCCGATGAGATCCATGCAGATATCGTTTTTACACCCCACCGGCACATCCCGATCGCTACGATCTCGCCGGAAATAGCCGCTTTGACCATCACCTGTATGGCCCCGAGCAAAACCTTTAATATTGCCGGTTTTGCGACTTCCGAGATCATTATCGAGAACAAGGAGATCCGTGATAAATTCCGCTATATCAGTCAAAGCCTGCATATCTGCAGCGGTAACATCCTCGGCGATACGGCCTTGATCGCCGCGTATATGCACGGTGCGCCCTGGCTGAAAAGCACCTTGAAATACCTGAAGGCCAATATTGATTATGTAACTGCCTATGCACGGGAGCATATTCCCTCCCTGCATATCATCCAACCGGAAAGCACCTTTCTGCTCTGGCTGGATTGCCGGGAGTGGGGGATGGACCAAAAAGAACTCATAGAGTTTTTTATCCGGGAAGCCGGACTTGGACTGAATGACGGCACGGAGTTTGGCGAATGCGGTAAGGGTTTTATGCGCATGAATATCGGTACCTCCCGCGCCGTTCTGAAAAAAGCCATGAAACAATTGGATGCAGCACTCAAAAACCGGAACCTGAACTAAATAATTCATTTTTCATTGTAAATTGTCCTTTGTCCTTTGTCCTTTGTCCTTTGTCAATTGTCTTTCGTCAGATCTTCTTTTTATGAATTTGCTTTTTACATAAGCATGTTCTTCTTACATTTCTGCATGATAAACCTACCCGAATTACTGGCTCCGGCCGGCGATCTGAATGCCGCTATCACCGCCTTTGAAAACGGTGCGGATGCGGTCTATGCCGGACTGGGTAAATTCAATGCCCGCGAACGCACGGAGAATTTTACCATTGAAGCATACGGCAAACTCATGGCGTACGCGAACAAGCATGAGAAGAAAGTCTATCTGACCTTCAATACGCTGGTAAAAGAAAATGAGATCCGGGAAGCATTATCAACCTTATATCACGTGACACGCCTTCAGCCGGATGCGGTCATTACGCAGGATATCGGTGTGATCCGGCTTATGAAGCACTATTTTCCGCACATTCCGGTGCATGCCTCAACACAGATGGGTATCCATAATTCTCCGGGTGTGGCGGCTGCAAAAGAACTGGGGATCGATCGTGTGATCCTTGAGCGTCAGATCACAATGGAAGAACTGGAACTGATCAGCAAGCACAGTGAACTTGAACTTGAGGTTTTTATCCACGGGGCTCTGTGCTGTTCGCTCTCGGGCGTATGTCTCTTTTCTTCCTGGATGGGGGGACACAGCGGGAACCGCGGCAAGTGCAAACAACCCTGCCGGCGGCGCTATTATTCAAAAAGCGGTAACGGTTTCTTTTTTTCTACACAGGACCTCTATACGCTTGAAGATATTCCGACATTGAAAAAGATCGGTATCCATTCCCTGAAGATCGAAGGCCGGCTCAGGAAATCAGACTATGTTGCCGCTACCGTACGGGCATACCGCATGATGCTGGATGCGGAAGATCACGAGATCAATGACAGACTGCCGGAAGCTAAAGCCCTCCTTTCCGATGCCCTCGGACGAAAATGGTCGAACGGTTTTTTTGATAAAGAAAAATTTGACGATCTCATCGAATCCGAACGGTTGGGCGTTTCGGGGAAACAGATCGGACATGTGACCGATATCAGGAAAAACGGCTTTACGATGCAGGCTTCGCAACCCTTGAAATTGGGGGATAAGATCCGTATTCAGCCCAAAAGCGGCATGGAAGGACCGGCTATCACGGTCACAAAGATCACGAAGAACGGACAGGCGGCAACCCGTCTGGGGAACCGTGAAAGCGGCTTTATCCATTGCGATAAAGAGATCCCGGCAGACGGTATCGTCTATTTATCCGGTTTTTCGGTAAAGGAATACGGAAAACTGATCGAACAGCTGCCTGCCCTGAAACATCAGATCGACCTGCAGCTTTTGATAGCGGCAGACCATATCGAGGCAAGGATCGCGGATCATCCTCATTTATCCTTGTGGAAAATGAAAGTCGATCTTCCGGCTGCGGAGAACCGCGCCGTCACTGCCGCGGCATTTATCGGCGAATTTCGTAAAGCGGATACTGCAACGATCGGCATCCGACGCGTGAGTGTTGCATTGGAGGGTGACTATTTTCTTTCGCAACGGGATATCCGAAAGATGCGTCAGGCTTTCGGGAAATGGCTGAACGCAAATTACACTCCCGTCCCGGAACCCGTTTTTATTTTTAAAGAACCGGTCCTTCCGCAAAAAGAACCCGTTCATACCATCGCCGTCAGGACGCTGAAAGTACTGCCGATGAATAAGAGTTATGATCGTATTGCCAAAGAAGGGGATATTAAAGCGGGTCAGGAATACATTCTCCCTGCCTTCTGTCCCGAGGATGAACTTCTGCATCTTAAAGATAAGATCAATGAAGCATATCTGAACGGGGTCAGGCATTTCCGGGTCACCGCATTGTATCAATTTGAGCTTTTGAAAGAGTACAAGGATATTGAGATCAATACCGGACTGCCGCTGCCCGTGACCAATCATTTGACCATAGAAACGCTTAAGGAATGGGGTTCGAACAGAGTTCAGCTTTGGGTCGAACTTGAAAAGGGAATATTGGATGAACTGGCACGCATCCTGCCGGACCATATTGAAATATACCGTTACGGCAGATTGCCCATTTTGCAGACCCGGGCTATCCTTCCTGCCGAAGGTGAGATCAGCGACGGTCGCGGCGCCGGCTTTCGTATCGAAAAGGGAGATCCGCTCACGTCACTGTATCCGGAAGCCGTTTTTGCTTTGCCGGCCGGGGAATTACCGCCCGTATCCACCTATACGGACCTGACCCATGCCCGTCCGGATGAGAAGACCGTATCGCGATTCAATTTTGAACGGGAAATGGCTTAGGTATGAGAAAAAGATAAAAGATAAAAGATAAAAGATAAAAGATAAAAGATAAAAGATAAAAGATAAAAGAAAAAAGTAACTCACTCACTACCCTTACTCCCTTACTCCCTTACTCCCTTACTCCCTTACTCCCTTACTCCCTTACTCCCTTACCCTCTTAAACTCTTAAACATTCTTCGAGATCATTCGCAAAAATTCTTCCCTCGTTTCCGCTTCATCGTGGAATTCCCCCAGGACGGCACTGGTGGTCGTGATGGATCGCGATTTTTGCACACCGCGCATCTGCATACACATGTGGCGGGCTTCCATGACCACGCCCAGTCCTTTGGGTTGAAGAATTTCGAAAAGCGTGTCCGCGATCTGCTGTGTCAGTCGCTCCTGCAGCTGTAATCGGCGGGCGAACATGTCCACAATGCGGGGGATCTTGGAAATGCCCAGCAGTTTTTTATCGGGGATATAACCGATATGCGCCACCCCGAAAAAGGGAAGCAGATGATGTTCGCACATGCTGTAGAACTCGATATCCCGCACGATGACCATCCCGCGGGCGTTCTCTTCGAACAGGGCGCCGTTGATGACATCCCGTACATTCTGATCGTAGCCACGGGCAATATATTCCCAGGACTTTGCCACCCGTTCGGGCGTTTTGACCAGTCCCTCGCGCCTGGTATCTTCGCCCAGTTCCAACAGCAATTCATGTATGAGTTTTTGAATTTTATCCTTATCCATGTATCTTCCTCTGTTTCAGGCGTAAATGTAAGCGAAACGGAGGGATTATACAAAAGAAAAAAAGAAGCCGGAAGTCAGAAGCAAGAAACAAGAAACAAGAAACAAGAAACAAGAAAATATCGCATAATAGATCCTGTAGGGAGCAGGCATGCCTGCTCCGGCCGGAAGATTTTTATAAGCGGAACATACGTTCGTCAAAAGGAAAATCATCCACGGAAAGGATCCTGATCTTATCAAGATCAGGATGATCGGGGTTGATGAGATAGTTGTAGTCCCCGGGTACGATGGCCGACGGGACCTGCAAAACACATGCCGAATGCGATGCGATGAAATCATCCCCGATCGCCCGCGTTTCCGATATGCCGCGATCTCTTATCCAGTCCGCAGAAAGTGTATCGATCCCGACCGTATTCCGGCTCAGCGTATCCGGTATATCAATGCTCATCATAACATAATTATAGGGGAGGATGCCGGAAGGCAGATGTACATACGCTTCCAGCAGGGACAATGCCCGGCTGCCGGAGGTGTAAACCATCCCGGTTCCTTTGGAATTCCAGTGTCCGCCCGCTAAAGCGGCACCGGCGCCGGAAAGAGCATCCGCATATTTTCTTTTGCATAAACGGTAAACCCGCATCAGGCAAAGATCCCATGCTCAATGCGCGTGAGTTCGTCAAGGACCAGTTCTCTGCCGTAGGAAGTGCTTAACAGATCGATGGGCCGCATATCACCAAAGGCGGGAATGGTGGAATACAACCACGGTTTGAAGATTCCCATTTTTCCGAATACGTCGATACCCCGTTCAAGGACTTCCATCATACCGATGATCTTCTCGGATTGTGAGGTTTTAAAGGGTTTGTTGGCTTGTTTGTGCCTGTCAAGGGTCTTGATGGAAACATCAAGGAAATTAGCCCACTCGTTTTTGGTAAATGGTGTTTTATCCTGCATGGTCTCAAAGAGGGAATAGGATAAGCCCGACATGATAAGCCGATTCAGTTGGATCTTATTATCGAAAAGATTGCGATATCCTACGGCGGCAGCATCATGTACCTGCTGTTTATCCAGGGTGTCAAGCATTGCATATAAAAGCCTTTCCGGCTCTTTATGGATCTTGATTTCTTTGTTCATCGTGCCTCCGGTCATATGTCTGTAATATAGGGACAAATGTCCGTTTTGGCAAGAAATAATTATTTTTTGAGATTGAAATTGAGGTGAGCTTTCTTCCCAAAGATGCAGGGACGCGTGCGCATCAGGGACACGGCGCGGCATGTCCATGCTTTTCCAATTATCTGCTTGCAATAATTCTGTTTTTTTTTAAAATTGTATGGTTAAAAAAATATATACTCAAAACCGTCGGAGCTGAAATGAAAAAGCACCTAATTTTCTTTATCGCTTTTACTCTAATATCCTGCAATTTATTCAATCCCCCGGGTGGATCGGTCATTGACATCACTTATGAGAAACAAATACTGGAAGATGTCAGTGTGGTATCCATTGCCTTTGAACGTGACGGCACCGCCTGGATGGGAACCCTGGGAGGATATGAGACCGGCCTGATACGTTATGGCACGGATAACACGGCCTCATTTTTCACTTCTCAAAATTCCATCCTCAGCGATTCAAGTACAATATGGGATATAGCTGTCGATAGCGATGCAAGGGTCTGGATAGCCAATGAAGGTTTGGTCTGCTATCAAAATGGGTCCTTTACACGCTACGATTCTTCAAATTCCCCTATTTCTGTGAATAATAATGTCCGCTCGATCGCGATCGACTCGAACGATAAGATCTGGTTTGTAGCCGGAGGACTGATCTCTTATGACAATCTTGAATTCACCGTTTATACGACCGCTAATTCCGATCTTCCTTCTGAGCTAATACGGGATATTAAAATTGACAATGATAATAATATCTGGCTTTTATATCCCGATATGATATGCAAGTTCGATGGTGATACCTGGACAAGCTACTCAAAAAGTCAATTGGATTTAAACTCAGCCCCGGGCATGTTGGGAGATATCGATATCAATTCCGAAAACGTGATCTGCGGAATTTTAGATTATTCATTATCAAGTTTGAGCTCTCCTGCAGTAGGTAAGCCCGTGGCCTTTACCTTTGACGGTATAACTTCCAATGTGGCACTGGGAGACAGTAGCTCATACTTCATGAGCATATTTATTGACAGTGATGATAACATCTGGTGTACGGGTATTCATAGCGAAATACGTGTTTATAATGCGGATAATCTGAATGTGTTCTCCAAACATGATCTGGATCATTCTCCTTTTACGATCAAGGAATCGCCCGATGGGAAGATCTGGATCTCCGGGGGAGACGACGGCGTTTATATTTATCGCAGATAGATCCTCCACCTGATGCTGTCTGAAAGAATGTCGAGTCGTCGAGGTGTCTAGGCGTCGAGATCTGTTGATATCCGTTAAAATTCAACATTTAAGATTCAAAATTATTCAAGGTTCAAAGATCAAGGTTCAAAGAATGTCGAGGTGCTGCGCCACGGCGCTGTGCCAGGCCGTAGTTCCGATTTATTGGAACGGAGGCTGGAAGTTTTCTTGACCTGCGTAGCCCTTCGAAGCATTAGCGTAGAAGGGGCGAAGCAGGTGACGAAGCCGGGTCGAGGTGCCAGCCCTCCGAAGCCTTGGCGTAGGAGGGTCTGGCTGTCGAGATACTAAAGACAATCCTGTATATCCTGCCGCGTCCTGCGAAGTCCGCAGTCAGCGGACGAAGTGGGGTAATCCTGTCGATAAGTCCATCCCGTTCATCCTGTCCCACAGGGATCGCCATCGTATGATCCCGTCAAATGAAAAAATCCATTTATTTTTATTCCATTCCCACCGTCAAATCCTTATATTTGCTAAAAATCAGCAGTATGGAACACAACAGCAACAAGGGAAGAAGCAAATGATGAAACAATATCAAGATTTATCCTTGAACAGTAAATTTATGGGCCGTACGCTTTCCGTGATCAACGATCTGTCGTTGGATGAACAGGATTATCTTTACAGTTATACGCGTCGGCTGAAAGAAGCGGTGCGTTCAAAATCGGACCTTTCACCTTTTAAGATCGACGATCCGAACGTAGGAGCGTATCTGGTATTTGTCGAACCCAGCACGCGTACAAAGGAGTCCTTCCTGAACGCCGTGAAATTCCATCATATAAAAACGAATATTTTTGATGCCGTAAGCTCATCGTTCAATAAGAAAGAAAGCTATTCCGATACCTTCCGGATGCTGACGACATACAGTCCGTATTCGCTCTTTATCATCCGGACCAAACTCGAAGGTGTCACGCGCTGGCTGGATTACGATCTGGGATTGTTCGCGGAACGTCTTGGAATACAAAAACCCGCGATCATCAACGGGGGAGACGGCAAACACGAACATCCCACGCAGGAGATCCTGGATGAGTACACTTTTCTCGAACAGAACAATTTTGACCGCAGCAACATACACATTGCACTGGTCGGGGATCTTAAACACGGACGTACGGTACACTCCAAAGCGAATGGCCTGAAGATCTTTAAGAATGTTCGCGTGGATCTGATCGCTCCGGAAGAACTGGCAATGCCGGAATACTACAAACACAAGATGGAGCTTAACGGATTCAGCGTTCGGGAATTTGAATCCCTGGACGCCTATCTTGCACAGGGATCGGTTGCGCCCATCTGGTATTTTACCCGCCTGCAGCTCGAACGTATGGGCGAAGATGTGCTGCAGCATGTCGGGCGACTGACCCGCTCGGTGACCTTCCGCAAGGAATGGATCGACAAAATGAAAGAGGGTACGAAATTCTATCATCCCTTGCCGCGTAACCGGGAATATCCGACCATCCCGTTCTTCCTGGATAAAACGCCGCTCAGCGGCTGGGACCTGCAGGCGATGAACGGGTATTACACCCGCGCGATCCTGATCGGTATGCTGGGAGGACGTTTGGGAGCTGATTTTAAAGGGGAATCGCCGGACTTTAGCAAAAAAAAGATACACTATATTGAAGAAAAAAAGCATTTCACCAGCGTAAAAAAAGAATATAAGATCGGAACGAAACCGGTGGATGACGGGATCGTGATCGATCATATCGGAAAAGGGGAAGATATCAGTACGATCTGGGAGCACATCTATAAAACACGAAGGATCCTGGGACTGAATGTGGTCAGTTCTCACGGGGTGTATTTATCCCATAAAGACGGTTTGTATAAAGGTGTTCTTTCATTGCCCGATCTCGAAGAGTTCGATCTGATAAAAATGAAAAAACTATCCGCGATCGCACCGGAATCGACCCTGAATGTGATACGGAACGGGGTCGTTATTAAGAAGATAAGGGTCCATTTCCCGCCGAAGATCTATGATTTTGACGAGATCAGTTGTAAAAATCCGGATTGTATCTCGCATCCCGCGCATTGCGAAAATGCGACACCCTACTTTTATAAGACCGATGCCAATACCTTCATCTGCAAATACTGTGACAAGGATCACAATTATAAGGACATCTGGGATATTTAACATTCATAAGGAGAATTATGGAAGCAATTGCAAAACAGATCGCGCGTGCGGCGCTGGATATCAAAGCGGTAAAACTGCAGCCCGACAATCCTTTTACCTGGGCTTCGGGGTACAAAATGCCGATCTACAACGATAATCGTCTTTTCTTGTTCTATCCCGAATACCGCCGGTTGATCTGTGATGGTTTTATGAACATGATGAAACAGAAGGATATTCACTGTGATATGATCGCGGGAACACCCACAGCCGGGATCCCGCACGGTATGCTTCTGGCCGAAAGACTGAATAAACCCTTTATATATCCCAGAAAACAACAAAAAGACCACGGTATGCAGAATAAGATCGAGGGCGTTCCCGATCCGGCGATGCTGCATGGCAAAACCATCGTGATGATCGAGGATCTGATCTCAACCGGTAAAAGTTCCATCGAAGCGGTGGAAACCGTTAAAGCTGCGGGTGGGAAGGTATATGACTGCCTGAGCATTTTTACCTACGGATTCGAAAAAGCGGATCAATGCTTTGCCGATGCGGGAGTCCGCTATCATCCCCTGATGACATTGGATACCCTGATCGCGGTCGTTGAAGAAGAAAAATATTTTAACGACGATCAGATCGAATTGCTACGGGAATGGAAACGATCACCTTTTACCTGGGGTGAACGATTTAAAGGTATGGAGGAATAAAATGGCTTACATCGACTTTTTACGTAAAACGGCAGAACGGACCGGTAATACGGTTTGCATGGGACTTGATCCGGTCATGGATCATATGCCCGCACGTCTCGGTTACCGTATCGATGAGATCATTCCGAATTTTTTTGAAAGGCTTTTTGATGAGATGAGCAATCGCTATCTGAAGCCGGCTGCCTTCAAGCCCAATCAAGGCTATTTTATACGGTATGATGTCCCCCTGCAAGGTGATTTCAGCGGTTCGAACGCACTTTCCAAGACCATCAAGCTCTGTCGCGAATATTTCCCGCATACTCCCATAATTCTGGACTATAAACGCGGCGATATCGACAGCTCGTCCAGAAATTATGCCCAGGAAGGTTTTGAACGCTGGGTTGTGGATGCGGTGACCATTTCACCGTACATGGGCAGTGATTCCGTGATCCCTTTTCTTGAATATACCGCAAAAGGGCAGGGGACATATATTCTCAACCGTACATCCAATCCCGGGGGAAAAGATTTTCAGGACCTGGTGCTGCAGGACGGTTCGAAACTCTATGAAGCAGTGGGGAAAAAGATCATCGAATGGGCGCAGAAATATCCGGATACAGGTGCAGTTGTGGGTGCCACATCACAAACGGAATTAAAAAATCTTGTAAGCATGTACGCCGGACACGATATCCCGCTGCTCATCCCGGGTGTCGGTTCTCAGGGCGGTTCGGCGAAACAGGTAATGACCATTTTGAAAAAAGCAAAATACGATTTAAGGCTCGTGCGTATCAATTCTTCCAGCGGAATTATTCATCCCTGGAAGAAAGTTAAACGCATACCCGAGGAATGGGCCGGTGTTTGCGCGGATGAACTGGAATCGCTCATTGCCGAATGCGGGATCGAATAGTTTTCCGTATCTTTTCGTTCTGCGAAGCTTCGCAGGAGCGAAGTAGAGCAAGCTCTATATACTCGGAGTTTGCTCTTTTGTGAAATATTTCGTCGGGGGGCGAACCATGTATTACAATACTTTACAAAAGAGAAAAAATACCGGTTGACCGCCCGCAGACGAAGGCCCTGGCCGGTATTATCATTACAGTTCATATGTATCATATATATATTGTATACTTATAACAAACAAAACAATTGACACTGTGTGTTATATTCATTATACTTCAACAAAGATACCGAATGCCGTATTACCATGGAAGAAAGCATGTACATGGATTTTGGGTGAATAGTGAAAGGGCGTTCACTATTGGCATGTAAGCGTTAAGGATGATTTTTAGCATAAAACGTTTAAGTTTAGAGGGTATTTATAATCTAACCGAAAAAGGAAAAAGCTATGAAAAAAATACCAGTGCTTCTTTTGGGATTAGTATGTTTTTGTTTTGCTGCAATGAGTAAAAGTGTCAGTTTTTCTAATTCCTTAATTTATACGTCGGGTCCTATTAAAGCTGAAGATAGCAATACTTATGTTGAAATCAATTATGGGAATTTCAACAAAATAATTGAAGCAGGTGTGCCTGAATTGCCAGTAATTTATAAACAATATATTATGTCTGTAAATGAAGAACCGACAGGTATCTCAATTGTCAAAAAAAGCACATATGAATACAAGTTAGATTATCCGTTACTGCCTTCAGAAGGTATGAAACCGATTTCTGGTGAATTTGAATATAGGGGTTTTGTTGGTCCCCGCTCATCAGTTTATAGTACAAATAAGCTATATCCTGAAAATCCAATAGAAATCCTACATGATGGATGGATGGGAGGTAATCATATTGTTAAAATAGCAATCTACCCTATCCAATTCAATCCTGTAAATAATTCTTATGTTTTTAACGAACATATTGAGTTTGAAATTCAAACCAAAGCAGGAAATATAAAACAAGAAGAACCGCAATATCGTAGTAATATGATGCAAAAGATCAGAGATCGTTCTTTAGCTAAAATTATTGATAATCCGGAAGACATTCAAAAATATGGAAAAAGACCCTCAACTAATTTTAGAAAAACTTCAGTTAATAGTACAATTTCTTTTTATGATTATGTAATTATTACTGAAAGTGATCTTGTTTCCTATTTTGATGATTTTGTCGAATGGAAAACGAGAAAAGGAATAAATATTGGAGTTGTTACAATCGAAAGCATTTATGCAAATTATTCTGGAGATTTAATTTCTGGAATTTATGATAATGCTGGAAAATTGAGGCAATATCTTTCAGATGCATACTATAATGGTACAACCTTTTCATTATTGGCTGGAGATGAGAATGTATTACCCTATAGGGAAGGTTGGGGGTATGGTCCTAATTGGCTCGGTAATTGGGAAGATATACCGATTTTAGCTGATTTATATTTCTCTGATTTTACAGCAGATTGGAATTATAACAGTAATGCTTTATATGGTGAAACAAAAATTATCCAAGAATTAGATATTTATCCTGAGATATACGTTGGTAGAATATTAATTAACTCAGGCTCTGAAATCGAGAATTGGATAAGGAAAGTATTAATTTATGAACAGGATCCGGGAAGAGGATATCCGGATTATGTTAAATCTACATATTTTAGTCAAGCAGATCAAATGCAAGCTAACAATTGGGCGGGAACAATTAAAAATTATTTAGATGTATTGGGCTTTACAACAACAATAGTTGAAGAAGAATCTTCTTATGATGATTTAACACCAACAGCGCCAACAGCACCCAGTATTATAAGCGATCTGCAAGTTGGGTATGGCATTGCTAGTTTAATGGGGCATGGATCTCCTCACCAGATTTCAGTCAGAACACCCGGTATAAATGTAGGGGGTTGGTGGGATCAAATCACAACATTTGAAAATATGGCTGATGGAAGCGGGCAACCCGGAGGTGCATTTGAATGCTTGGAAAATTTTAATTATCCGGGCATTCACTACAGTATAAGCTGTTCTAATTGTGAATTTATTACTGATATGTGTGGCGGTGCGAGAAATTTTCCTGAAATGTATATGAATAAGGAGGCTGGAGGAATTGCATACCTAGGTAATACAAGACATGGATGGATACCCTCTTCACTATACTTATTTGAAGAATTTGTTGATCTGCTTAATGATAGTGGTACTGAGTCAATAGGTGTTCTAGAAGGACTTTCTAAAACAGCAACAAACAACAGATATCTTTGGTTAAGCCACAATGCATTTGCTTGTCCAGAAACTAAAATATGGACAGATATTCCAGATGAATTTGCAAATGTTTCAATTACCGATAATACGTCATATATTACAGTAAACGCAGGTGAAAGCGGATGTAATATATGTGTAAGTGCTGAAGATCCAGATGACTATCTATTAAGTGTTTCAGATGTTCAAAGTTACAGCTTTACCACAAGTGAACGTCCCGTTTATGTTGTAATAACAAAAGACAATAAATTACCTTATATTTCTTTGGTTGGTATGGATAATATCACTGGTACCGTAACATTGAGCAATAATTTTTCTTATACAATCAGAAATGATATCACTGTTTCATCTACGGGTGTATTAAATATTGAAGCAGGTACAACCTTAAAGTTTTGCGAAGATAAAGAACTTATGGTACATGGAGATTTATGTATAAACGGCACTAAAGAGTCTCCAGTTATATTTACATCTGATGATCCTAATGCCGGCAGAGGCTATTGGGATGGTGTAAAAGCATATAATGGTGGGGGAATTAATGCTAATAACCTACATGTATTTAATGCTAATGCAGCGGTTGCTGGTGAATATGCCACAATAACCCTTGACAGTTGTTTAATTAAAGATAATTTTTATGGTTTTATGGTTTCCAATTGTACTGGAAATAATTCGTGCACGATAGAAAACAGTACAATTATCAGTAATACATCATATAGTGTACGATATTATAATTGTAATGGCACTATCTCTGGTAATAGCATCTCCGACAGTTTCCGCGGTATTTATGCTAGGGGCAATGTTGATATTAGTCATAATCAACTAAGTGATTTAATATATGATGGCATATGGTGTCTATCATATGATGGTGATATTTATAATAACGAAATATCTGATTGTCGGGATGGTGTTTATTTTACATCTTCTTCATCGGGTGATATGGTTACATGGGCGTCATTGAATGAATTACCAGATGTAAACAATGTGTTCTCAACCCCTATGAGATATTGTGTTAATATTGGATCTGGAACAACCCCAAATTTGGGTATTATATTTGAACTTGATGAAGGAATTGAAGCCGGTTGGAATGTTTTTTGTGATCCAACAAATTATGATGTGAAATCTTTGAGCTCCAGTTACATTCAAGCAAACGGCAACTGGTGGGGTAATACAATATCAATATCAGGAAATGTCTATTATACATTTACAGCAGATGAAATGATTGCATTATTCTTTCCCAAAAGAAATGTACTAAGTGATGAAGAAATTCAATTTAAAGAAGCCTATGAACTGGAAAGAAATAAACAATTATTTAATGCAGCACAAAAATATCTTACATTAATTGAGAGAAATATAGGTAAAGAAGATATAACTTATTTACAAAAATCAATGCATCGTATGCGAGGTTGTTACAGAAAGCTAAATGCATACTCCGACTTAGAAACAGTACTAATTGATCTATCAAACAAATATCCTAGAACATATGTATCAGCATTGGCAAAAAAAATGAATGCCTCACTTCTTTCAATAAAGAAAGATTATACAGGTGCACTTAATATCTTAGAAAATAGCGCAAATATATTTGTTGATTTGGATATGAAAGAAGCCGCAGCATATTCTTTATTGGATAAATATGAATTACTTGAGTATCTTTCAGAAAGAGAAGGAGTATTTAATAAATCTTCTTTATCACTTGAACTTACAAATTGTAAAGAAAGATTATTAGATGAATTTGAAGGGACTGAAGCCAGTAAAATTATGAAAGAGTTGTTGGGAAATTCAAATAATAACGAAATAGTAATGCCTTTAAATTATTTCTTAGGTTCACCCTATCCTAATCCATTCAATCCTATACTAAATGTTCCTTATGACTTGCCCAAGGAAACACATGTTCGGATAAATATATATGATGTCACCGGAAAAAAAGTACAGACATTGGTTAACCGGACACATTTTGCAGGAAGCTATAGTATAAGTTTTAATGCATCAAATTTATCCAGTGGCTTGTATTTTGTGAAATTAGAAAGTTCAGATTACACAGCAGTTAAAAAAGTTATGCTTCTTAAATAAGGAAAAATTGTATGAAAACAATACATTCAATATTATTAACTCTATTCCTATTATTAATTCTTAACCCGTTGTTTTCAATTGATACTTTATATTGCATAGCACATTTTGAACATATTCCCCCGACGACAACGGGATCAAATATGACACCTGTTATTTTAGGGGATATTAATGCTGATGGATATGATGATTGGGCTTTTAAATATCGAGATAGAAATATATGGGAACCATCGGATAGTGTATGGATATTTTTAGGTTCGGACTCTATTAGTTTAACGCCAGATTATGCAATACAGACACGCGAACTGGCAAATGTTGGTGATATTAATGGTGATGGTTATGATGACTTAGCATACTTGGATGTTGATTTTTATCTGTTAGAGCCCTTAGCCGAACCAATTGTGCGAATTCTTTATGGAGGCCCTGATTTTGATTTAATTCCCGATGATAGTTGTGAGTATATAAATACGAAGAAATATAGAATATATTATGATTCATTTAAGAAAATTGGGGATATTAATGGAGATGGATACGACGATCTTCTCTGTGGAGCGAGAGAGTATCAGGGTGCATTATTAACAAAAAGAAACAACTCTCAAGATTATGAAGATATTGTCAAGCTACAAGTTTATCTTGGCGGTGAGAATGTTTCTTGGCATCCGGATACTACTATAATTCCTCCGGTTTATCTTTCAGCTTCCGATGCGTTGGGATATGCCTGGTATAATTGTACTGGATTGGGTGATATTAACTATGATGGTTATGATGATTTCAGTATGCAATATTTTGAAATTAGGCTAAATGATTATGGTTTTTTCTTGTGTGATTCCGTTACTTATGTTTATTATGGAAGTTCAAGTTTAACAAATATCGCCAATAGTGCAGATACATTTTTTGTGGGAGAAATTAATGCAGAATTAGGATCTATTTCTGATTCGAATCAAAAGTCATATTTTTGCAAACATAAGGATACTTTGAATCAAATTCCCGGATTAAATATTGTTTATGCAAATGATATCAATACGCCTGAAATACATTATAATTCAAATAATGTAGGAAATGCATCACCGGGTGATATTAATGGTGATGGTTACAATGATTGGATTATATGGGATAAAAATGAAAATAAAATTAAAGGTTATTTTGGAGGTTCTGTAATTAATAATAATATTGATTTTACAACTCCTGATGATTTTCATTTTAACGGTGAAATTGGATATAGTATCTATGGGGAGAAATCGCAATTTTATATTTTAGGTGATATATGTGGGGATGGATATGATAAAGTACTTTTTGTAGAAAAGATTGATGATCAATATTATGAATTATATTTCTTCTCTTATAATGATATAAATAGTAATATTAATGATATGATCCCCCAAGAATTCAATTTTTTAAATATTTATCCAAACCCGTTTAATTCAAACGTCACTATTGAGTATGATTTAATGTCATACGTAAATGTTGATATTAGTATTCATGATGTAAATGGGAAATTTATTAAAAATATTGTTTCAGGTCCCTTACCAGCTGGAAATTATAAAAATACTTTTAATACTGCGTTTTTAAGTTCTGGTGTATATTTTTGTACATTAAAGGTTGATAACAAAATCTTACTAACAGAGAAATTGCTATTAATGAAATAGAGACAATAAATCATTTCCTGGATTCAAGTAGTAAGTACAACTTTATAGTCATCAAAAAATACTTCATTTAGGGGACGTGCATAATTTTGTGTAACTGGTCTTTCAATCAAAGTTCCTCATAAGCTCCCCGTTATTGCATGCCCTTGCGGGGGCTTTTTTGTTTATCCGGAAAATCTTTTAACGATAAAGATCCGGTAGACATGTTCCCCCACACCGCGCATATCGAAACCGTGGCGCTGCTGGTGGCGGGAGAATAAAGAGAGAAAAAATGCCGCTTGACCGCCCGCAGGCGAAGGCCGTGGCCGGTATTATCATTTAAGTTCGCATGTATCATATATATATAAAGTATACTTATAACAAACAAAACAATTGACACTGTGTGTTATATTCATTATACTTCAACAAAGATACCGAATGCCGTATTACCATGGAAGAAAGCATGTATATGGATTTTTGGGTGAATAGTGAAAGGGCGTTCACTATTGGGCCTGTGGTCCTTAAGAAAAAGCCGTTTTAAAAAATGACGTACTCGCCTGCCGCATTAAAGCTAACATCATAAACCGGATGAATTGGAATGTGTCTTTTCGCTTACAGTGAAATCTCTCAGAGCAACTTTTAAGATGTATAGTATTATTAAAACATGAAGCAAATATTATGAGAAAATCAATCGTTATCCGTATGCTTATCGTATTATTGCTCATATTATTGAACTCCAGTGCTTTTGCATCAATTATCGTAAGGAATGGCAGCTGTGGAGAAATATTCCCCGCCGAAAATGGGAATATGCATATGTTGATCAGGAATAATAATTCGTCTTATATGTATTTTTCTTCAGGGGAGATCGCAAAAGAGGAGCCGCTTGGGGTCAGTGACAGTTCGATCTTATTGGAAACGGCTTTTTCCGATGGAGAGGGGGGTGTCTATGTTCTGTATAATAACACCGCAAACAAAACTTTATACGCACAACGCTTTAATTCAAGCGGAGACGCGCTTTGGGATGCACCGGGAAATATTGTTGACACCTATGCTGACTCGATAGCATTTGCAATGTCCGAATTGACGCCCGCCGGTGATTTTATTGTGGTCTATGATAAATATACTCCTCCCATTATGTTGCCGTGGGGGAACTACTATGGTTGCTTAAGGGAAATTTCCCCGGATGGGATCGTCAGCAGTCCGGCTGGAGACGGAGAATTTTACCATAGTCTCGATATGGAGATGCACCGTGATCAAAACGCACTTTATATTCGAAAATGGCCCGCTTCTTATATTACTCAAATTTTTGATGATATAGATGAACCTGCTGATACGGTAAATTCAAATATTTTAGAGTTCGATTGTGATGGTCATGGCTTTTTATTTGGAATAAGGCATTCGGAAGAATCAACCAATACACTGGAACTTCATCGTTTCAACGATCAATTGCATGCTATATGGGAATCGCCTGTCGTGTTTGATGTAGGATTGGGTAAGATGTCATCCGATCCCGTTTATGAACGCCCTGAAATTATTGCAAATAACGATGGAAGCGTTACACTTTATCCCGGTGATTATTCACTTGATCGGGAAGTATCGCGTATAGACTCCTCGGGAGAGTATCTTTACAGAGATGTAGATCTTGGTGTGGCTCGTGCAGACCTTAGCGCCTCTGATGGCGCGAATTTGTTTTTAGTCAATACAACATTGAGTGATGGAGAAACAAACGTCGTGTGTTTAGTAAAAGTTTCAGTCACCGGTGATATTGTTTTTTCTTCAATTCTCAAATATGGCCATAGCTGGAAAGGCAGTATTATTGAAAATACCGATGGCAGCTATGCAACTGTGATGGTATATGGTAATACGGTAGCTATAGACAAGATTAGTTCTAACGGGGAAGTATTGGTGGCTATAGAAGAAAATACTTTCCCTGCTCAGTTCACCCTCTCCCAAAATTACCCAAATCCCCTGAATCCAATCACCACAATTGAATTTTCCATTCCGGAACCACAGCATATAAAATTAAAGATTTTTGATATAAAAGGCCGTTTAATTGAAACGCTTGTTGATGGATTCAGAGAGGCAGGGAATTGGAACCTTACTTGGGATGCCGGCAAGCAAAGCTCCGGGGTCTATATCTATCGCTTGCAAGTTGGTGATCGGTGCATTTCCAGGAAGATGGTGTTGATGAAGTAAGTCCCTAAGATGTTCTTTTATATGTTATTATACAGTAGTTAAACTGTAATTTAGAAGACGCACAGAACCCATTATGTAAAGTGAAATCATGGAGAATGTTATGAATAATTCGAGACTTAAATTAGCAATAAGCGTGATAATTTTCATAATATTGATTTTAGGTGTTTTTTCCTGCAATTCAACTGATGTTATAAATACTTCGTTTGAAGTTCTAGAAAATTGCAATCTCCAAAATGTCGATAGTATTGCAAACGGTACCGGGTTAAGTGCTGTTGAACTGGTTATCGCAAATCAAAGTGATTATGAGAAATATATAGTTTACAATGGCCCAATGGAGGTGGATTTTAATGAAGAATTTGTGATTGCCGGAAGAAGTACGTGGCAAACTCATGGTGTAAGAGTAAAAGAACAAAGCTTACAACTTATATCGGATATTTTGAGATATAGGGTAATAATTGGTGATATGGATTATCAAATGCCTGAACGAGCTGAATATGGTATTGTGGTATCAAAAGCATATATGAATTATCAAGTTGATTTTATAGTTGAAAAGGAAGATTGATTAGAGATGAAAATATTAGGCGTTAAGGACAATTTTTAGCATGAAGGAAAACAAAGCACAATGAGAATTCTGAAATTATATTTGTTAACATTAGTGTTGTCTTTGCTTGTATTGGCCCCTTCAATAATGTTTGGGATATGAGAAAAGGTAAGTTACAGTCCTGGACCTAAAATAATATGGAGGTAAAATAATGAAAAGATCTACATTTATTAAGTTACGGGTGGCGCGTATTATCTTGCTTGCATTATTTTGCACATTGCTTTTTGCACAGGAAAAAGATAAATACGGAAAATATCCCGCAGATAAACCTCACCCATTCATTTCCGAGTATCCACCTGCAATACAGAAACTTGATTCAATAAAGTCTGAATATTGGAGGCAATATGATTTATATAAATCACAAGGTTTAGAAATGCTACCATCTGATAAGTTTATAAAAGAATATGCTCGATCATATATTTCTTGTTACTTATATTATTCGGGTATACATAAAAATAGTGAGATTAATAAATATTTTAAAGAATCCTCTCCTATCGGTATTAGTTTAATCAATAAATTTTCACAAATGCCCTATCCATGGGGTTTTTTATCTGGAATAAATGGTATTGTTCTTGGAAAAGTAATTAATGATGAGATTTTACCAAAAAAAGAATACCCATTCCCAGTACCAACTGGTGTAAATGAATATGTATTAAAAATGGAAGTTGTGGATGATTTATTAAATACATTTAGGGAAGATACAATATTAATAAGACATACAAAATCAATATATAGCTATAATGAATATGAAAATGATTACATTTTAGCAACTTTTATTCCGGGATGTACAATACAAAGAAAAGACTCAGTTCATAATATATATACAACAAGAAAACCTGATGAGTTTTGGATTGTTAAAGATAGTATAATTTATGATCCAAATAATATTTTAAAGATTACCGGGAAGCATTATAGTAATTTTAAAAATGATTTGTTAAATTTTATTAATGAGGGTATTACAAAATGATAAAATATTTTCTATTCGGGGGTGTGCATAATTTTGTGTAACTGGTCTTTCAATCAAAGTTCCTCATTCGCGCCCCGTTATTGCATGCCCCTGCGGGGGCTTTTTTTGTTTGTCCGGAAATATTATTAACGATAAAGATCCGGTAGATATCGATACCTATAATACCCCTTATAATATAGCTATAATGCCTTTTTATGTGTGTTTGAGCGACCTGCAAAAAAAAGAGGCGCATTCGAATCCGGGCTACGGTCTGTCGACCATTATGCGTTCTTATTATATTTCAATTCCAATAAACAGTTGACTTTGTCATAAAATTTTATAAATTGTGGGCAGTTAGGGGCGCTGCGGAAGGAGAAGTTCCGTCGGCTGAGAAGAACCCTTGAACCTGATCCGGATAATACCGGCGGAGGAAAACATGAAACATCCCCTTTTACTCATTTTGGCGCTTAGCGCTTTTCTGCATCCTGCCTTTGCATCGGGCAGGCTCAACGGCATTGTGATTAATGCCGAAACTAAAAAACCCGTTGTAGCTGCCGGCGTGGAACTGATCGATGAGCGGACCGGAACCTATACGGACAGGAACGGGCAATTTTCTCTGTCCGTTAAGGATTATCCCGTTCAGGTTCGTGTATCGCATATCGGATTTGCAACACAGATCCTCAAATGTGACTCCCCGAAATGCGAGATCTTGCTTCAACCGGTTGTCTTAAATGCCGATGAAGTGCTTGTAACGGCGTATCGCGCGATAAGCGGAAAGTCACCCGTTGCGTTCAGTACCCTGGAACGTGAAGATATCGATCTGCTTTATCGGCAGCAGGATGTTCCGATGGTTCTGGATATGGAACCGGGAATTTATGCCTATTCCGATGCGGGGGACGGCAGCGGTTATACTTACCTGAATATACGTGGTTTCACGCAAGATCGTATCGGAGTAATGTATAACGGTGTTCCGCTCAACGATCCCGAAGCACATGCCGTTTACTGGGTTGACCACGGAGATATCCTTCACAGTGCTTCGGATGTGCAGATACAGCGCGGGATCGGCAATTCACTTTCATCGGCGGCATTTGGCGGCAGTGTAAATGTTGAAAGCAGTATTTCCAAGCAGGAAACGGGTTTCCGGGCTTCGCTCGGATACGGTAATTATATCGACGCTTATGGCTTACGGGCACCGCAGAGCAAACGCAGTGTTTCTTACACGGGAAAACCCTTTCCGGTAGAGGGACTTGCGGTATCCTTCCGTTTGTCCGACCTGAATTCCGACGGTTACCGCATCGGCAGCGGTACCGACCAGAAATCCGGCAGGGTGGCGCTGGAATGGATGACGCCAACCCATGTCACGCGTGCCGAATATCTGCATGGTAACGAAGTCACACTTTTTTCCTGGGACGGTATCAGTCCGCAATACGGATTCGACCTGAAAGATCCCGATGACCGGCGTTACAACTATTATGCCGATACTTTAATGCAAGGGGGATATGCGGATGTCAATCAGGATGTGTTCACACAGTCGTTGATATATCTTAACCATACGCATCTTTTAAATGAATATCTTAAGTTCTATGGAAATATCTACCATGTGCGCGGCGAAGGGTATTATCAGCAATTTCGCAGCGGGGCAAGCACGGAAGAACACAATCTGGGAGCTCTTCTGGACACGGTGAAGACCGATCTGATCCGCCGGAAATGGCTGGATAATCAATACGGCGGTGCCATTGCCAATCTTACGCTTAACCGGTCGCGACACACCTTGCATTTCGGTACGGATGTACGCCTGTACGGTTCAAGGCATTTCGGTCAGGTCATATATGTGGAAGATCATGGTTATTTGAGTGGAAGCCATCGCTTTTATAACAATACGACAAAGAAATCATCCTTCTCCGTTTATGTACAGGATCTGATCTCCCTCAGTGAGCGGTTGTTCATTCAGGGTGATCTGCGTTATCTGACGCATCGCTTTGAAGTGAAGCAGGATAGCATTGGGGCATTCACAACACCGGCATATTTCATCGTTCCCTATCACTTTCTTGATGCGCATGTGGGCGTGCGCTATTATCTGACTGAGCACATCTCAAGTTTTATGCATGTATCGAGCTCCAAACGTGAACCCTCAAGCGATGATATTTATAATGACAGCGATCCGTATTCCACACCCGCCGTTGCGGATCCTTACGGGGGTACGGTGACCGATCCGCTGATCCGGCATGAATCGATGGTCGATCTGGAATGGGGATTTGATTACAAAAAGAACGGTGTACAAATCATGCTGAACGCCTACTACATGGATTTCCGGAATGAGCTGATACCCGTCTATTATCGATATCGCGATGCGGATAACATTCTGCGCGGGAATGCCCCGAAAACCCTGCATAAAGGGCTCGAATTTTCACTGAGGGTGCCGGTCGACAGATTGACGGTCCACGCAAATATGAGCCTTGCGGACAATCATTTTGTTGAATTCAGCGCCGATTCGCTCGGTTGGGGCGGATTTGGCGGTATCGCGGATTATGCGGGTAAAAAGATCCCGGCTTTCCCCTCATTCCAGGCAAAGGCACGTCTGATATATCAACACGAGTATTTTCAACCCTGGCTGAATCTCAGATTTATCGGGAAGCAGTATATTGATTTCATGAACACGGAATCCGCTGCCATCGATCCGTATTTTGTTGCGGATGCCGGAGTTCGCATTCCGTTCTCTTTTCTAAATATGCGGCATATACTCGATCTGCGGGTCAGCAATCTGTTCAATGCTCTCTATGAGACCTTTGGATACGCCTATTACAATTCTCCCGACGATCGTATCGATAATTACTGGCCGGCCGCTACACGCAGCTTTTATCTGAGCTGGGACCTCCTGTTTACAGGAATTTGAAGAAGGGAGTAAGGGAGTAAGGGAGTAAGGGAGTAAGGGAGTAAGGGAGCAAGGGAGTTACATTTTCTTACTTTTTTCTTTTTACTTTTATCTTTTATCTTTCTTCAAACCAGTTCTTCAAGGATGGTATCCAACATCAGCCAACCTTCGCTTGTACAGCGGATGGATCCGGCATCCGTCATAAACCATCGGGGATGATCCTTCGCATAGTCCAGAACCGTATCCCATGTATCTGAGCGAACTGAATCGATCATCAGTCCCTCGCTTGTGCGCAGACGCGTGATGAGAATATCCGCTTCGCTTGCAGCTTCCCGGGTGTGAAAGTGTTCGGGTTTTTGCAGGAATGCCTGCAGATCCGGGTGGTAAGAACAGCGCAGGTCCCCGATCTTTGAGTGCGCGGAGGGACCGATGCCAAGATAGTCATGCTTGCTCCAGTAGGCGCTGTTGTGCCGACTGCGAAAGCCCGGGCGGGCAAAATTGGAGATCTCGTAATGTTCATATCCGCGTGTTGTAAGATATTCATGAATAAAAAGAAAATCCGAGCGCTCGCTTTCTTCATCGGCCGTGGTGATCTCCCGGTTCTCAACCGCTGTTGTAAGGGGTGTCCCGGGTTCGTAAGTAAGATTGTAAGCGGAAATATGTTCGGGTGAGAAGTACAGGATCCGGTCAATATTCCGTTTAAGAACTTCACGCGATTGTCCGGGAACGGCATAGATCAGATCAAGGGATATGTTATCAAATACTGTTCGGGCATGTTTCACACAGCGCATTGCCGTATCCGCCGTGTGCAGACGTCCCAGCACCCCAAAATCGCGGTCACTGAGTGATTGTATCCCGATGGAAAGACGGTTGAACCCGATATCCCTGAGCGCCTGAAGGGCTTCGGCTGAGGATGAAAATTCCGGATTGATCTCGATCGTACATTCGGTGTTATTCGCAAGATGGAAATTTTCCCTGATGCAGATAAAAATTTCGTTCAGTTGTTTGCCGCTTAATATGTTTGGAGTGCCCCCGCCGAAATAGATGGTATTGATCTCGTATTTACTGTCGAGATCTTTTGCATGCGCACGCAGCGCACACTTCAGTGCATGCATGTAATCGGGTATGCGTTCTTCGGAGGTCAGACTGTAAAAATCACAATAGGCGCATTTTTTGCGGCAGAAGGGGATATGAATGTAAAGATGTAAGGGTTTCATTTTTTAAATAAAAAACCCCGTTCATTGAACGGGGCAGATATATTCAAAAGCACATTATTCATCCAGATTGCGGCCGCCGCCCATACGCAGCACCTTACCTTCGATATTTTTTAATCCTTTGGTCGCGTTCCGGCTGTCGATCACAAGCTGTACATTGTCAACAATGAACTGATAATCGATGCCTTTATGCGCTGTGGTGATCACGACCGCGTCAAGGGAAGCAAGCAGTTCTTTCGTCAGGGGCAGGGATTCGACATATCCGCCATTCCAGGCGAATTTCGGACAATAGGGGTCGTGGTAACAGACCGTGGCACCGCGTTGTTCAAGCAGTTTGTAGACATCGAATGCCGGCGATTCACGCAGATCATCGATATCATTCTTATAGGCCATGCCGAGGATCATAATATTGGATTTATTGAGTGCCTTGACATGCATATTAAGACCTTCCATGAGGGTCTGAACGACATATTCCGGCATGGAAGTATTCACTTCAGCGGCCAGATCGATGAACTTTGTCTTATAGTTCAGGGTTTTCATTTTCCAGCTGAGATAATGCGGGTCGATGGGAATGCAGTGACCGCCCAGTCCGGGACCCGGATAGAATTTCATAAAGCCGAAGGGTTTGGTTGCGGCGGCATCAATGACCTCCCACACATCCACACCCAGACGGTCGCACATGATCGCCAGTTCGTTCACCAGTCCGATATTGATCATGCGGAAGGTGTTTTCCAGCAACTTGGCCATTTCCGCTGCTTCGGCGGAACTGACGGAAACGATCTCATCAAAGATCTGATCGTAGATGGCTGTCGCATGTTCCGTACAAGCCGGCGTAATGCCGCCCAGCACTTTCGGGGTATTCTTCGTCAGATAAACCGGGTTGCCGGGATCCACGCGTTCCGGTGAAAAGGCAAGATAAAAATCCTTACCGCATTTCAGTCCGGAAGCTTCAAGTTTTGGCAGCATGTATTCCCGCGTCGTACCCGGATAGGTCGTGGATTCGAGAATGATGACCATATCTTTATGAAGGAACTCTTCAATTTCTTCCAGTGCGGAAGTGATAAACGACATATCCGGATCTTTGAGCTTATTCAGCGGCGTGGGAACGCAGATGCTTACAACATCCATGTCCCTGATAACACTAAAATCAAGCGTTGCGGTCAACAGACCCTTTTCAACAACCTCTTTGAGTTCCTTATCGTTCACATCGCCGATATAGTTGATACCTTTGTTAACTTTTTCGATCTTTTCGGGATCAATTTCAATACCGGTCACAGGGATGCCAACTTTAGCAACTTCCACTGCCAGCGGCAGTCCGACATATCCAAGTCCGATAACGCAAAAGCGGGTGTCTTTTGTTTTTAACTTATCCAGAAAACGCATTGAAACTCCATATTATGTTTGAATAATTTATCCTTAAAAGCAGGCTATTTTAAAAAATTATATGAGATAGTCCAAAACTAAAATAAATTTTTTGATAATAGATCATTCAGAAACGGTAAATGTTTGTCCTGTTCCGAGAGAAGCGGGTCTTTGATCATTTCACGTAGTCCGACCTCGGGACTGTTCCAGTGAATGCCGCCCTGATGATCCGGGGCATAAGCATTGCTCACTTTGTAACTGATAATGGATTGTTCGGACAGGACATAATATCCGTGGGCGAAACCGGCCGGGATAAATAGCTGATCGTGATCCTCAGCGGAAATTTTTATTAGTTCCGTTTTCAGATATGTTTTCGAATCTTTTCGCAGGTCCAGTGCCACATCGAGGATCTCTCCGTGTATCATCGTGATCAGTTTTGCCTGTTCATAAGGCGGTAACTGGAAATGCAGTCCGCGAAACACGTTCTTATGCGAATGAACAAGATTGTCTTGTACAAAAGGACCATGGATACCGAATGTGGCGTAACGTTCGTCTCTGAAAGTCTCAACGAAAAGACCGCGCTTGTCCCTGTACACATCGGGGCGGAGGTGGATGATATCCGGAATGCATGTTTCGATGATCTTCATCGGCATAAACCTATTCAAAGCATTTCGAGCGTCCGGTACAGACAAAAGTAAAACCTTTTTCTTTCATATCACGCGGATCGTAAATATTCCGTGTATCAATGAAAACCGGTGATCTCAGGAGAGATTTGACCCGTTTCAGGTCCAGACTGCGGAATTCGTTCCATTCCGTCATAAGAATAAGCGCATTGGCACCCTCTATGGCATCATAAACATTTTTCTTGTAATCAAGGTCCGGAAAATCCCGGCGGAAATCATCCGATGCCACGGGATCAAAGACCTGGACCCGTGCGCCTTCGGCATGAAGTAAGGGGATCACAACTTTTGAGGGTGAAAAACGCGTATCATCCGTATTGGGTTTAAAGGCGAGACCGAGAATGGCAATGGTCTTGTTTTTCAGGTCCGGCATGACGGATTTCAACTTAGCGACCACACCCTGCTTCTGTAATTCATTCGCTTCGATGGCAGCCTCTACAAGACGGGTCTGCACGCCATGTTCCTTGAAGATCTCCACCAAAGCCATGGTATCTTTCGGGAAACAGCTTCCGCCGTATCCGGGCCCGGCATGCAGGAATTTCGGTGAGATACGGCCATCCATTCCCATGGCCTTGGCCACTTCATTCACATCCGCACCGACGATATCGCAGAGATTTGCGATCTCATTGATAAAAGTGATCTTAACGGCGAGGAAGGCGTTAGAGGCATATTTGATCACTTCCGCACTTTCGATATTGGTTTCCACATAAGGGACACCCCGGATGATCAGCGCGTGATAGACGTCTTTCATGATATCTTGGGCACGTTTACTGCGGCTTCCGACCACGACACGATCGGGATTTAAAAAATCACCTACCGCCGATCCCTCGCGAAGGAATTCCGGATTGGAAACAACGTCATAACTCGATCCTTGCGGACAATATTTTTCTATCAATGCTTTTGTTTTTTTTCCGGTACCGACAGGTACGGTCGATTTATTGATAAAGACCTTATATTCATTCAGATTTTTCGCAAAGGAGGCGGCAACCGTCCAGACGGCACGGAGATCGGCCTCACCGCCTTCTCCGGGTGGCGTACCGACGGCTGAGAAGATCACCTTGGATTTTTTAATAGCTGTGTCTATATCGGTTGTGAAGGACAATCGACCGGCTTGTACATTACGCTGAACCACCTCGATCAAACCGGGTTCATAAATGGGAATACCACCTTTTTTCAGGATGTCGATCTTGGATTCATCAATATCGACCCCGATCACGGAATTTCCAAAATCCGCCAGTCCGGCCGCGGTAACAAGTCCGACATATCCCGTGCCGACAACACATATTTTTTTCATTCTTCCTCCGTAAGCGATTCATTCTCCGGTAAGGGCCGGATAATATTTACATAGGTCCCGGTTGGTACCTGGTCAAATAATGCGATCACATCATCATTTTTCATACGGATGCAGCCTTTGGATTGAGGTGTGCCGATCAGGCCTTCCTCGTGGGTCCCGTGAATATAGATAAAGCGCCAGTAAGATGTACGGTTGATATCCTGCAGTCCCTGCAACCAGAATATCCGGCTTGTAACGGGATCTTCATCCACATCGGTACTGTCGGTATAGATCTCTGCGATCTTCCCGGTCGGCCGGCGGTCATAAAAGGACATCCCGGACGGTTGCCCCTCGCCGTATTTCCCGGCTATGCGGTGAACTCCCCAGGGTGTCTGATTACTGCCGCGCTCGTATCCGTAACCGTATTTCGATGCGGAAATATCGTACTCCGCGATGATCTTTAGATCATTATCATTGGAATGTACAAGAAACAGCTTGTTATCATAGCCGTCGATCAATATGGCCGTATCCAGTTCTGTGACATCGATCACAGATATTATTTCCGCGTAATGTGTTTTCAGTCGCTGCATATCCGGCAGATATCCGGCAGCTTCGGCTTCTTCTGTCATATCCGTTATTCCCTTCGCTTTACAAGCAAAAAAAGAGAACAGGATGATGACTGTGAGGAATACGGACAGCGATGAACGGAAAGAATTTAAAATATTCATGTATGTTAAAGTTCACTTTTTATTTTTCGTACAGCCGGGGAGAGTCGAACTCCCACACCCTGAGGGCGCCAGATCCTAAGTCTGGTGCGTCTGCCAATTCCGCCACGGCTGCATGCATGACGGGCGAATATAGGGAAAGGGGCTGTTAAATCCAACAGGAAATCAATACGCGCTTTCGCCTTTTTCGCCTTTTACGATCGAGACACCCGAAGAGGTTCCGATACGTGTGGCACCGGCTTCGATCATGCGGATGGCATCATCGTAACTGCGGACAGCTCCGGAGGCTTTGACCTCCATCGTACTGCCGACGGTTTCTTTCATGAGCTTTACGTCTTCCACCGTTGCGCCGCCCGTACTGAAACCGGTAGAGGTCTTCACAAAATGCGCGCCGGCTTCTTTTGCAAGTTGACAGGCTTTTACTTTTTCGTTGTCGTTTAAAAGGCAGGTTTCAATAATGACTTTTACGGTCTTTCCTACAGCCGCCTTTACCACGGCAATAATATCTTCCAGGACCGCCTCATCCTCACCGTCTTTCAGGGCACCGACATTGATGACCATATCGATCTCGTTCGCTCCGTCCGCAATGGCACGGATGGTCTCGGCAGCCTTGATTCCGGCCAAGGAGGCTCCCAATGGAAAGCCGACCACGGAGGCAAGTTTCACACCGGAACCGTTGAGAAGATCCGCACAATAACGGACATTGCAGGGGTTTACGCAAACAGCGGCAAAGCCGTGTTCGATGGCCTCCGTACACAGTATGTTAAGGTCTTTCTTTGTTGCCTGCGGTTTGAGCAGAGTATGGTCGATGTATTTTGCAAGGTTCATGTTCTTATCCCATTCTTTTTTTGATCTCATTCAGGAATTGCTCTCCCAGTTCATCGGCCGCTTCTGCGGTCGGTGCCTCACTGTACACACGCAGGATCGGTTCGGTATTCGATTTTCGCAAATGCACCCAGCGGTCCGCCCGGCTGATCTTGAGTCCGTCAACCGTATTGCAGTCCTCATGCGCGAATTCCTTTTTCAATGCTTCCAGAATGGCATCGGGATCGTTCTTTCCGATGTCGATCTTTTTCTTAGCCATCTTGTACTGTGGAAAGGCCGCGAATTTTTCGCTCATGGGACGTTCGTCCATGGCCAGGAAATGCAGGACCATGGCCGCGCCGACCAGTGAATCGCGCCCGAGATGCGAATCGGGGGAGATGATCCCGCCGTTGCCCTCGCCGCCGATCACCGCGCCGACCTCTTTCATCTTTTTGGCGACATTGATCTCGCCGATGGCCGTACGCAGACATTCCGCGCCGTACTGTTCGGCAATGTTCGTGACCGCCAGGGTCGTGGAAAGATTCGTAACCACCTTGGGATTTTTAACCTTTGTTTGCGAGAGCACCACCTCTGTGG
>Ga0334894_1000453_pt1 | contig 49482 bp, 45 predicted proteins | sample GraSluR3_MG_6_FD_207225 | JGI IMG/M metagenome (GOLD analysis project Ga0334894, IMG submission 207225) | Sludge microbial communities from methane-producing bioreactor in Wageningen University, Netherlands - Granular Sludge_12_05 R3 | ecosystem: Engineered > Bioreactor > Anaerobic >...
GTAGTAAAATCATTCATAGGGAAGTCCTCTTTTCTGTGAATTGGTTGTCGTAAACTTAATTCTACAGAAGGGACTTCCTTTTTTGTATGGATTTTATTCATTTACACAAAATATTTTACACTCTCAACATAGGAGGGTGGACATGGAAAATTCTCTATATTTAGTAAAAGAACCTAACATTCAGCTGAATGATTGTTACTTTAATTTTTGTGGGTATTCAAAAACAGAACCTAGACATAGTTTTGGACCAGCTATTCGAGAACAATACTTAATACACATAGTGCTAGAAGGTGAAGGCTATTATTCAATTAACGATCAAAAATATTTTCTGAAGAAAGGCCAAGGATTTGTTATCCCACCAGGAGTATCTACTTTTTATCAAGCAGATGAAAAAAATCCGTGGTCATATGTATGGTTGGGTTTAAGTGGTAATCTTGTAGAATACTATCTAAAAGAAATTGGGGTTGGAAAGGAACATCTTGCCTTTAAAGTCAAAAATTTAAATTCATTTAAAGGATTAATTTTTGAAACTTTATCGTATGACCAGGATAATCTAGTTAGTGAATTGTCCAGACAAAAACAAGTTTATAGATTTTTAGAACTCCTCTTGAGCTCAGCTAGTTACTTGAAGGAAGGGACAATTACCAAAAAGATGAATCCTTTTGTTCGTCAAACAATTGAAATAATACGTGAGAATGCGTATCAAAAATTATCTGTTAAAGATATTGCTGTCAGTCTATCGGTACACGAAAATTATTTGTCACGATTGTTTAAGAATGATATGGGAATATCAATAAAAGAGTATATTAGTGAAATCAAAATTTCTATTGCAAACGATCTATTATCATCAACTGAATATTCAATCCAGCAAATTAGTGACAAGATAGGATTCTCAACAGTACAATCTTTTTCTAAAGCCTTCAAGAAAGCAAATGGTGTTTCACCGGGAGCATATCGAAAACGTAGATTAGGGCTAGGAATCATTAATGGTGAATAAACTAAACATTTGATTTTGATAAATACTCGTTACTTTAAACGCTTACTATTTATGTGAGCGTTTTTTATAATGCAATAAAGAAACGGAGGAGAGCTTATGTATAAGGATAATGAAATGAATATTATTTATCGATCAGAAAACCAACAATTTCATTTGTTTAATCAGGAGATAAGTTACATTTTTAAGATATCGGAAGATGGTAAATTATTGCATTTATATTATGGTGAGAACTTACCAGATAATGACTATAGTCATCTAATTGAGATGCATCATCGGCCTATGACCACCTATAGAAATGAAAACGATTTGCTATATTCGTTAGAGCACTTAAAACAAGAATTTCCTGAATATGGTACAACAGATTTTAGACATCCTGCTATTTCATTACTACAGAAAAATGGCTCTCGCTTATCAGATTTTGTCTATCAAGGGTACGAAGTGGAAGAAGGAAAACCTAAACTAGAAGGTTTACCTGCTACCTATGTTGATAATAATGATGAAAGCAAAACATTGAAAGTTTATATTTTAGATTCAGTTACAAATGTTCAAGTAGAATTATTATATACAATTTATAGAGATTATCCTGTTATTACTCGTAGCGCGCGAGTTATGAATAAAGGAAAAGATATTCAAATAATCGAGAATATTAGCAGTTTGTCATTGGATTTACCCGATGCAAATTATGAATGGCAACAATTATCTGGTGCTTGGGGTAGAGAAAGAACCGTTAAGTCACGTACTTTACAACAAGGAATTCAATCAATCGAATCCACTCGAGGTATTTCAAGCCATCAACATAACCCATTCGTTACTTTAAAAAGAAAAAATACTGATGAAAATCAAGGAGAAGCTATTGGTGCAGCACTAGTTTACTCAGGAAACTTCTTAATTCAAGCAGAAGTAGATACATGGGATGTTACCAGACTACAAGTTGGCATCAATCCATTTGGATTTAATTGGAAACTTAATCCTGGAGAAACATTTACAGCACCAGAAGCGATTTTAGTTTATTCAAGTAAGGGTTTAAATGCTATGAGTCAAACTTTTCATCAACTGTTTAGAAAACGCTTAGCTCGTGGTAAGTGGCGAGAAAAAGATCGTCCTGTCTTAATTAATAATTGGGAAGCAACATATTTTGATTTTGACGAAGAAAAATTGGTGAGTATCGCAAAAAAAGCATTTGATGTTGGAATTGAATTATTTGTATTAGATGATGGCTGGTTTGGAGAAAGAGAAAATGATCGCGCAGGATTAGGAGATTGGTATGTAAATCCTAAAAGATTACCTAGAGGAATCGGCAGTCTTTCAGAGAAAATTCGTAGTTTTGGTATGAAATTTGGTTTATGGTTTGAACCAGAAATGGTGAATAAAGATAGCGAATTATATCGCACACATCCAGATTGGATTATTTCTACACCTAATCGGAAACCTAATCACGGTAGAAACCAATATGTATTAAATTTTGGGTTAGACGAGGTTGTTGAAAATATTTTCGTTCAAATGTGTAAAATCATTGATGAATCAAACTTAGATTACATTAAGTGGGATATGAATCGTCCATTGACTGATGTATTTGACACTCACTTGTCAGCCGATCAACAAGGAGAAGTATTCCACAGATATGTACTAGGCGTATATCGCTTATATGAAAAACTTATAACAAAATATCCTAACATACTATTTGAGTCTTGTTCATCAGGTGGTGGGCGCTTTGATCCGGGAATGCTACACTATGCACCTCAAGCTTGGGCTAGTGATGATTCAGATGCAATTGAAAGGTTAAAAATTCAATATGGAACTAGTATGCTGTATCCAATTTCGTCTATTGGTGCTCATGTATCAATTGTTCCAAATCATCAAACAAACCGTATAACACCTATAAAAACTAGAGGAAATGTAGCTTTTTTTGGTGCATTTGGATATGAGCTTGACTTAAATGAATTGAATGAAGATGATTTGAGTATTGTAAAAGAACAAATTGCCTTTTATAAAAAATATAGAACCATAATTCATAATGGTACTTTTTATAGACTGTTATCACCATTTGATGATGATAATCAAACTGCGTGGATGGTTGTTAGTCATGATAAGAAGACGGCTATTGTAGCCCATTACAAAACATTAAATGAGGTGAATGCTCCATATCGCCGGTTGAAATTGAACGGGTTAGATAATGACGGACTTTATAACACAGGACAAAATAGTTTGCGATCTGGAATAGAATTGATGAAAGCCGGGCTAGTCTGTTCAGATGCATCTAGTGGACAAATAAATGATCAGAATCAACGCCCAGAAACATTTGATTTTGATTCTAAAATTTGGGTTATAACACAGGAGGAAAAGTAGAGATGAATAATCAAAAAGGCTTACTTCAAAAAGGAGCAATCTTAAGTATTTCACTAATGTTAACAAGCTCTCAAGCAATTAATGGTGTTATTCCACAAATGAAACAGTCTTTGGGAATATCACAAAGTCAAAGTGAACTTTTAGGAACTGCACCAAGTATAACTGTTATTGTGTTTATCTTATTATCTAGTTACTTTGCCAAAAGAATAGGAATGAAAAAGACAATAATTTTAGGCTTATTATTAGCTGGTATAGGAGGAATTATCCCAGTATTCACAGCTACCTTCCAAACCGTTCTTATTAGTCGAGTAATATTAGGTGCCGGTTTAGGATTATATAATTCATTGGCTGTGACATATATCAGTTCTTTATACTCTGGCAATACTAGAGCAACGCTATTAGGTATCAGAAATTCAATGGAAGCTTTAGGTCAGACAATCCTTATTTTTCTTGCTGGAGTTTTAGTGAATATTAATTGGACGGCTTCGTTTTTAGTCTATGCAATTGCGTTTCCTGTAGCTCTCTTATTCGCGCTAAAAGTTCCTGAAATTAGAGATGAAAATAGTGACATATCCGAAAACCATGTAAAAGAAAAGATGAATCCAATGGTTTTTGCCCTAGTTCTATTTGCAATCTTACTCGTAATGAATAGCATTGCTATTTCTGTCCGATTTGCATCGATTGCAACTGAAATTAAAGGGGTAAACTTTAACGCTAGTAACTATTTAGCTCTAATGCCTATCTTAGGAATACTAGCAGGATTTATGTTTGGACCAATAAATAAGTGGATAGGAAAAGGAACCCTATACTTGGGAATTATATTCTTTATAATTTCAAATTTGTTAATTGCTACGTCAAATGGTAATATGGCGTTCCTGCTAACAGGTTTATTTTTATCAAGTATAACAGGATCATGGTGTTTCCCATTTATCTTTAGTAACTTAGATAAAGTAACTACAAAGAATACAATTAATTTTGCTACTTCATTGATTTTTATTGGCTGTAATATTGGCAATTTTATAGCTCCTATTTCTATGCAATTAGCACAATTTCTAACAAGAAGTACAAGCTTAACTGCTCCATTCTTTGTATTCGCTGGAGTGTTTATGACCGTCTTGCTTGTGATGTTCTTTGCGCCAAAGAAAAAAACTACTAGTATAATAACAAATTAATAAAAAAATTGATTTAAGTAAAACAGGTTGGACTGTTTCAGTAGAGAGTAACATATATTTTTCTTGGATCACTAGACTCCGATTGGACATTTGGCAGTGGTTCAAATTTTGAAATGAGTAGTCTTACGAAACGTACCTATCAAATTTTCAAATATATATTATCACTATGATCCGCAATCCCAATTACATTCGTGGGATTGCGGTTTATTTTGTTTTTGGAGGGATTTATATGTTTGAAAAAGAAGGTCAACGATTTTTAACACCAGGCATCAAGGAAGGAGTGCCCCTAGAGGTTCAATTATTGCTATGGCATTTGATTGATGACTCGAATTGGCAAATGGATTATTTGCAGATTTTCGAATTGTACAAAGAAAATCACACCAACAAACTAATCATCATTCATCGTCAAGAAGAACCAGAACAGAAGCGAAAAGTCAGTTTTCAATTAGGTCAATATGCAAAAGAGTTTCCTGTGATACCAAATAAAATCTGGGTAATAGACGATGGTGATCATCAGACAATGCTGCTACCGGAAGAATATTAGGAGGAAAGGTAATGAAAAAAGAAGCCAAGAAACGGGTAAGCATCGTATCGGTATCCTTAGTCAAAGAATCAAGTTTTTTGTATGAACCCAGAAGATGTTCCTCAGCTATCAGTGCCTACCAATTATTTGCACCTTTTGTGGAAAACAAAGATCGTGAACATGTGGTGATTGCTGGCTTGAACACCAAGCATGAGCCAACGATGATTTCTGTTGTGCACATTGGGTCAGTCAATCAGAGCATTGCCGTACCACGGGAAATTTTGAAACCGTTACTTTTGTCGAATGCCGTTTCTTGTATCGTCTGCCACAATCATCCTTCTTCGGATCCAAGCCCATCCGCAAACGATATCCAATTCACCAAAAAGTTACGATCCTGCTGCGAGCTGTTGAATATTGAACTACTGGATCATTTAATCATAGGTTTTGAGGGGAGATACTTGTCATTAAGGGCAGAAGGGTACCTTGAAAAATAAAATGTTAGGAGGAATTCGTATGGTTGAAGAAGCTATTGAACTATTGAAGCAACAAACTGGAATTACCACTAAGTCGGAAGACTGGGGAGAAGAAAGTGTCACGCTCGGTAACGATGAAGTAGATCCAGATACTATCCCAGTTGGCATCGAGTTACCACCATTCGTTTTAGCCACTATGTACCTCTATATGGCGAACCAGCAAGAATTTGTAGTGTATTTTCTAGAGGATTCGATTACCCACCAGAGCATTGCTAAGGGTCTCTTGGTTGATGGAAAGCTAGTATGGTCAGCAGTATGAAGAAAGATCAAAGAGAAGAAGAGTTGTTTAGGTTGCTGGTTGAGTCCATGGAAAAAGTGATTGAAGCAATAAAGGAAACATTAAGGGAGTGAAAATAACATGCGCTTTGAAATTAAATTGGCAGTTCAAGTTGTTACATTGGTCATCGTGGAAATCATTAAAAACAAATACAAAATCTAGGAGGAATGAAAATGATTGTCAAAAAAGGAGCAACAATCACCATCGAGAATTGGCTTAGTGACAATAACCAACACCGCTATCTGCAAAAACGAGTTTGGGGAGAAGGCAAAAATATCGCGGTCGTGGTCACTGTACATCCGGGTACCGCAGATCCGATTATTACGGATTTAACTACAATGTTGATTCAAACAAAGGTTCATGAGTTAGGCTATGACGGGGTCTTTCTCGTGAACCTTTTTAGCGCTATTAATGTTACTTCTAAGAATAAACGTGCTTTAAAACAAGGTTTTGATGTTCATTCTTTTGAAGTGCTGGATTCGGTTTTTAGTGACAAAGCTGTTAAATCCATCATATTTGGCATGGGCAGTATTGTCGCAAACAATCAATTGGCAGCTGAAGCTTTTAATGAAGTATTAGGTAAGATTCCTCAAGCAAAGAGTAAGCTAGTCAAGTATTTGGTTACTGATGAAGGAAAACCGGCACACCCTTTGTTTCCTAGTGTCCGGGGTGAATGGGTGTTAAGTAAGGAGTTGAAAACGGCCATTTGGAATGATGATGTCAAGGGCTAGGGCCTTAGGTATGCCATGTGAAGAGGGGTACAATTAAATTACCATGATAGCTATGGAGGTGGTATTTGATATGAAGCCTGTTGATATAGGTAGCTGGAATACGATTTATCGCGATTTTGCAAAGCTAATTGGAGTGGAAGCTACTCTTAAGCTATATGAATCATATAGAGGGTTACAAATTACTATGCCTCTTAGACTAACGAGTAGTGAGCAAATTAAACAGATTGTTCACCGTGAATATAATGGCACAAATTTAAAGGAATTAGCTCTATATTATAGCTATAGCGAGCGACACCTCCGCCGATTGTTAAAGGATGAGCCTAAAGATATCAATCCAGGTGGTGGTCAAGTCAAAGAGCAGGATTTGCCGTATATTCAAGAGATAAAAAAGCAGTTTAAGGATTCAGATTTAGAGAGTGAAAAAAACGACTAAAGAAAAACAGGTAAGGAGCGTGTTGGTTATGTTGGGTTTGATTGCGATTGTTGCGATATGTTTTGGAGGATATAAATTGTATAAGTATTTGAAGGAAAACACAGATATAAATGTTTCACCAAAAGGGATAATTATTGGAATTGGTGTTGTCCTACTTGGATTGATGAAGCTCGGAAATATCAGCCAGGACAAGAATTGGAAAGCAAACAGCACACAATACACTTGTAAAAAATGCGGAAGAACGGTTCGGACCATCTTCAATCCAGCCGTTAGCGAAAAGGATACTTGTTCCGCTGGCGGGCAGCATCGTTGGATGAAATCATAATCTTTTCTGAGAAAATCTGTATGCTTTTTGCATGCAGGTTTTTTCTTTTCAGGACTTGCTAGGAAAGCATTTGTAAGAAAAAATTATAAAGTGATACACTTATGGTGAAAGGTGGAGGAATATATAAAAAAGATTTTGTTGGGATTAGCAATTGGGGCTTTATTATTAGGGGGATGTTCGAATAAGTCCGAGGAAGCATTTCAATCGCTATGACGGATGGCATCGAAGCGGTTGCGAACGAAGAGTATGCTAAAGCAGAAGCCTACTTTGAAACCGCATTAAAAGAAAAAAATGATGATAAGAAAGCGAAGAATTATTTAGCTGGAGTAGAAGATCTTCAGACGTTACTCAAATACCAAGAAGAAGGAAATTTGGAAGAAGGATTGAAGTTATCAACCAAACTTTCAGATGATAAAAATGTACCAGATACTATCAAGAAACACGCAAAAGAAGTTGGGGAAGAATTTAGCTCCATTAAGTCCACAATTGACGAAAATACGAAATTGTATACTGATGCTGAAAAATTATCTAAGGAAAAGAAATATTCCGAGTCTAATGAAAAACTAAATACTATTCAAGAAAAAAAACTGGAAGGTTCCTACTATACAGAGCTGTTAATAAAGACGACAGAACTTTCAAAGACAAATTCGGCACAACTTGAGAAAGTGGCTGCTGCCGAAAAAGCAGATGCTGATCAAAAAGCAAAAGCAGAAGCTGAGAAAAAAGCGCAAGATGAAGCGGAACAGAAAGCCCAAGCACAGGCTACCCAGAAAGCTGCTGAAGAAGCTGAACAAAATAGTGAAGTTTCAAATTTAGATAGTCAGACACTTGAAACTGTTGACTTACTCAAAGGGGTCTACTATCGTGCTGGGACTGATACATTAGCATTTGAAATCACTGATACCTACTATATTGATTATTCTACTAATCAAAAATATAAAATAAGTAGTATTTCTAGTGAAGAGGCAAGTCATACAATTTTTACCATAGCTTGGGACATCGATGAATATGAGCAACGCAATGGAGAAGGCAGTGCGGGAATGGGACCTCAACCGTTTATATATGAATTAGTAGTTGGAATTCAAGGAAATGGATTTTCATTAGTTCCGCCAGGTGCAGATTACGGCTATACATTTAAGAAATGAGAGATGAATATTTTAAAGTAAATTTTTCTTTTTGCAGAATATCGAATGGAATAGGCAGTGAGGGAAGTGAAAAAAAAGAGTAGTTTTACTGATTGTTGGGGGCTTGTTGTTAGGAGGATGTTCAAATAAATCTGATGAAGCTTATCAATCTGCTGTAACAGATGGTATTGAAGCGGTTGCCAATGAAGAGTATGCAAAAGCAGAAGGATTTTTTGAAATCGCCTTAGAAGAAAAAAGTGATGATACCAAGGCGAGAAATTACTTGGTTGGCATTGAAACTCTGCATAAGCTTCTAAAACAACAGGAGGAAGGAAATCTTGAAGAAGGCTTGAAACTATCCTCGACCATTATTGAGGATAAAGATATACCAGATGCTATTAAGAATGAGGCTACAAAAATAAAGAAAGAATTAAACTCAATCAAGTCAACTTTTGATGAAAATAATAAGTTGTACCTAGAAGCTGAACAGTTGGCAAAAGATCAGAAATATCTTGAGTCAAACGAAAAATTACAAGTAATCCAAAATAAAAAATTAGAAAATTCTATGTATAGTGATTTGATGAACAAAACAGCAGTGTTGTTGACAGCTAACAAGGATGCATTAGAAAAAGAAAATTCCACTAAAAAAGAAATTGAGGCTCAACAAGAAACTGAGTCTAGCAAGGAAACCACAGCTTATGTTTCCGAAGAGGGGATACTTAGGGGATGTGAGTGATAGTAACTTCCCTGTTTTAGGAACTTATACAAATGTAGGTGGTGAAATGGCAGCCTCTGCTAAAGAGGGGAGAGGTTACATTCCTAAATCTACAACAGACCCTATGGATATCGCGTATTATCGAATAGTTGAGTACTTGCGTGGAAAGGGAAGTACCGCCGGAGATCCATACGCAGCCTATCTGGTAAGCAGTGACGATTCTGGGACTGTAATTGACATTGGACAATTTGGACGAGATTGCACTGTATACACCAAAACACCACATGACGCTTATAATTTCTATGTTAAGTTGGATGAAGATGATAGTATTATATTAAACTACGTTATTTTGGATAATGGGAATATTTATGATTACTAACTAGAGATTTATTTAAATGATCCGTTGAGAAAACGCTAATCTATACTTAAATGTGATAGTTCTATAGCAGATAGAAAATAAAGCAATGAAGACTTATGGGAGTGACTAATTAATATGGAAATTAATATTGAGCACGTTAAGGAACATTGGATTACTATAAATAGGAGTTCATTTGTTAACCATTTTAATGAAAAATCATTTGATAAGTCATTATCATATTGGATTGACATTTTCCATTTATACACAATAATAAGTAAAAATGAAATATTGTTTGATTTTGATCAACTATCGAATAAGCAAAAAATCTATTTTCTGTTCATGCTATTTTGGGAAAAAAATCTACGTACTGTTTTTGGAGATGCCAATAATTTAGCTACTCTGAAGCACGGAAAAGAAGAAGTTGTGATTTCCACTCAATCTGAGTTAAATAATCTAGAAATTGTAGTAACTGATTTTGATAATTTTGTGAATCTCATTACTATTACGGAAAATATGGATCAGTTTACACAGGTAATCTCTGGGAGTGAAAAAATAATAAAAAAAGTGAAGGGAAATGTGAAAAAAAATAAAGATATAAATGGCAATCCGTACGATATTTATCAAGGTACTTTTGAGAATAAACATATCAAGGCTCCTGAAAATTTTGAAATAAGTGAATCGGATGAGATTTTTTACAGAAAAGTTCGAGATATTTGTTTGGACCTCATCGAAAAGAAAATTGATTTTTCAAGTGAAATGATAGAAATGGTCGAAACTTTACATTCCCCAAAAGCGAATCCGTTGAGAATTCAGAGATTTAAAGAAGATAATGAACAGTTAATGAAAGAAATCCTAATTGATTTTGGGAAATTTCAAGATTTTTGGGTGGATTTTGGGAGAATTTTTAGTGATTCTAGAGATTATTTCCCAATGGATGAAGATGAAAAAAATATTGATATTGCTTCATTGTATATGGAATCAGAAAGGAATAAGGTTTTAAAAGATATTAATAAACTGCTAGAAAAAAACCGGAAACACATGGAACGATTAAGTAATGATAAAGATTTTTTGAATGGAATAATTAGGTAAATAAATCCAATACCTGAGCTCTGCTACTCGATGTAGTGAGTTCAGGTATTTTTTGTGTTTTATATGTGAGAACAATTAGGTTTGGCGACAATTTATAGCTGTAATGTCAAGGGCAACTTAAAATTGTAGTTTTTCGGCAATAAAATATGTCGGTCATTGCCAGTAATTTTGAATATTTTAACATGGTGTACCAAACGATCAAGGTTGGCTGCTGCTATTTCCGGGCTTTGGAATAGTTCATCCCAACGCGATAAGACAATATTTGTTGTGATGATCGTGGGGTGTTGCCCATAGCACATGGCAAGAAGTTGGGAGAGTAAATTCTCTTCTTGTTTTTGAATAGGCAGGTAACCAATCTCATCAATAACCAAGACGTCATAGTGGGCATAACGATTCAGAACACGCGTTAAAGTTCCTTTTCATAGGAAGTCCGGAGATGTAAAAGAAGTTCATGGTATGTGATAAACAAGGTGCGGTAACCTTGGTGACAAGCCTCGATTCCCAAAGCAATCGATGGATGTGTCTTCCCGACACCAGGGCTGCCGATGAAGACCAAATTTTCGTGCTTTTCCATAAAGCCCATATGCTTTAAGTCAAATAACTCACGCTTATTGATACTAGGTTGAAAGGCAAAATCAAAAGATTCTAAGCTGACTCACTTGGGAAAGCGGGCTCGGTCTACTACACGATTCATCCTTTGAATGTTTTGATGCTTGACTTCCCGGCGTGTCATCTCAAGAAGGGCTTCCTTTAAAGAAAGCTCCTCTCGATTGGCTACCTCAATGTAGTTCGGGACATATTCACGCATATAAGGTAAGCCTAGCTTTTCAAGATTGGTTATTAGTTCTTGATAGTGAATATTCTTCATCAGCTATCTCCAACAAGTCGTATTGCTTAAGGCTTTCATGAGTGTACGCTCGAATTTCATCGTCCTGGATAATTTCCTTGTACGATTTAAGATTATTATGCTACTTCTTATACTCACTAGGTTTGGATTCTTTTACTTAGAGCTACTCGAAAGTACTCTTTACTGTTCAATAGTCACAGTTATACTGTTTTGCCAATACAGCATAGTTCAGTTTGATTTCGTTAATCATATAGATCATCACTACTTCGCGTATGTCTTTTCTTATCCCCTGTTAGGAAGTAACGATTTTATATTTGTCTATAAAGTTCATTTTATTTTTTAATTATGAACTTTTTTTATTTTAGTGTTTTATATCCTAAAATTGCAATGTTCAATTGAAAGTTGAGCAATCAAATTGAAAGGAGAACAAATATGCTAATACCACAACCAAACCAACCGGCGGACGCTTGCTATACAGTGATCGGAATAATTCGCCAAATGCAATACACAGAAGGGGGGGTACTCCAGATTCTGATAGAGCTGAATTGGTCAAACTATGCTATATCCAGTGATATCTTTTCTATTAATCTTTCAAATAAGTACGACTATCGAAAGTTTGTAACTTGTGTTGGTGGTTTTTGCTGGGAAAACGGGAATCTTCACTTAGACAGATTAATCAATCAGTCAGTACTCTTGGTCTATCACGAAAGGTCTGGTTATAACGGTTATGGAAATCCTGAACGTTTTTTAAACTTCCATGATCTGATAATTCTTAATAATTTAAAGAAGGTTTCCGCATGACAGTTCAGAAAACTAACTACCCAACCTTAGAAGCTTTGGAAAATGCCAAGGAGTTTGACTATCCCAATTTTTTGCTAAAGAACACTGGCATTTTTTGGGAAACAAAAAGAGGGTCAATCCGCATTGCAACCGAGCCAATCTTTATAGGAAAAGAATACTACGATGAAAAGAGCGGCACATATTCTGTTGAGTTGGTGACCAGAAAAAAAGGGAAACCACTAAAAATAATACTGCCCGTCGTTGATCTAATGGATTCATCTCCTAAGAAGCTAATTGCTGCAGGAATCCCGATATTGCCAAAGTATTATAAAGAGCTCCAAAGCTTCTTGGTCATTCAGAGGGATTTTTCTCCGGAAGGGACAATTACTCCTATCATAGGTTGGCAAGAAATCAAAGGCAAGCTTCAATACAATCTGAGAGACGCTGAAGATGGCGATGTTATTGTCAAAAACAGTAATTTCTCGATTAGTCAGGCTGGATCGTATGAGAAGTGGAGGCAGGGATTTCAAAAACTCATCTGCCCAAGTGTCGATATGATGGTACTTGTGTTACTTGCTTTAGTTACCATTTTTGTTGGCCTAGACCCGTTTTTAATGCAACTAGGGATTGAGCCTTTTGTCCTGCATGTATACGATTCTTCGTCCAAGGGGAAGACCACAATACTTCGGGTCATTGTTAGCATATTTTCAAACCCTGATATTGCCGATTCAAGGGGGCTGTTTCGCTCTCATTCTTCAACGCTCAATGCACTTACAAAACTGGGTGGGCTTTCAGGAGTTGTTGTTGGGATTGATGATTCTGCAGCTGGCTCGGAAGGCAACTTAACACCATTGCCCTACCGTATTGCGAATGCGGTCGACAAATTTCGCTTGGACTCCTCTGGGCAACCGCTTGAGACAGATACTTTCCGTGTTGTAGCAGTATCTACGGGGGAAGACTCACTTTTCAGCTCAATGTCTAAGAAGGGCGGTGTTCAGGTACGAACTACTGAAGTCACCGACATGCAATTGACACACTCTGCAAAGCACGCAGCTGATATTACCAGCGTTTTCACAACCAACTATGGTTTTTTAGCTGAAGATTTTTCGGCGAATATATTGGAAAATTCTGAAGAAATTAAGCCCCGTATTCTAACCATTCAAGGCGAGTTGCTTGAAAAGATTGAGCTCGACTCAGAGAGGTTACAGCGTGTTAGCATCCGTTTTGCTACTGCATTGTATGCTGGTGAAGTCCTGGTCCGGATGGGTTACGAAATCCCAATGGAAGAAATCCTGGCCAAGATTGTTGGACTACTGAACAAAGAGAGTTTCAAGTTGGATCACTCCAAGACTGCGCAACATTTGCTGAAGGCATATGTTGAAGAACACAAGCACCAATTTGATATAGATGGCAGCTCTGCTAAAAGCTTCCAAAATGTCCTAGGGAGAATCAACCTGTTGGACGGTGATACAAATAAGTATCGCGTTCGCATCTCCGAGCCGGTGTTTGGGCGTATATTGAGTGATTTGGGGCTTCCAGATCAACGGATCGTGCTTAAGGCGTGGAAAAAGAATGGACTCTTGGTGAACGTTGACTCAGACCGTTACCACACGCGTACAAAAGATGGGGCAAAATATGCTTCGTTCAAGCTTCAATTGGATTTGAAAGATTGTGATTAATAGGATTAACCCCCGAATACCCGTAAAGAAAAATGGATAGTCTAATCATGATGTGAAATGCACCATCAAAAAATCCTATCTTAAGTTACTACTTCACGGGTTTTCGGGAGAAAGGAAGGTCAAAATGGCTGAAAAAAATGAAGTGAAGAAATCCTTACCGTCGGATGGGGGGACGGTCCTATCACCGGACGAAATTGCCAATTGGAAGTCGTTAGTGAATGAGTTGTCTCACGGCAAAGAAACATTTTCGGCGCAGGAACCGGGAAGCGAGTGATGATAGTAACAAATTGGTGAAGATGTATTTTCCGCAAGTAACAGCTAATGAAAGGAAAATGATATTAATGAAAAAATACTATGCAGTTAAAAATGGCTATACACCGGGAGTGTATCCTACATGGGACGCGTGTAAATCGGAAATATATGGTTACAGTGGAGCGGTATTTAAAGCATTTCCTACCCTTGCTGAAGCTCAAGCATTTCTTGGTGACGATAGTCAGGCAGTGAAATTAGTAGTACAAGACGCTGGGGCAATTCCGCATATCTACGTCGACGGAAGCTATTCAGATCAGTTAAATCAGTATGGATGGTCTTTTGTAGTCGTGGAAAATGGCAGTATTGTCTATCAAAAATTTGGTACAGGATCCAATAAAAAATATCTCCCTAGTCAACAAGTAGGCGGCGAAGTTGTTGCTGTTTTACAGGCTCTTGGTTATGCAATAAAAAAGGGGTATAAAGAAGTTTGCATTTGTTATGACTATGTGGGAATAGAAAAATGGGCGACAGGTGAATGGCAGTCAAAAAAAGCAATTGCTCGGGCATACGTGTATTATTTACAAGATAAATTTGACAATATTGAAGTTAGTTTTAAAAAAGTTAAAGCTCACTCTGGAAATCAGTATAACAACTTAGCCGATAGTCTGGCGAAAAGAGGTGCTACTCAATGGCGACGAACAAAGATTTGATTATGGATAAAGACAATCGTGAGATAAGTAATTTCACTCGCCAGGTAGCAGGCTTCCTACTACCTTTTATAAACCATCATCAGGAAGAAAAAAATGCCATTAAAGATTGATTTTTGGGGCCGCTCTCTGGCCCCTTATCTTTGGGAGGGATTCTTAAAATGCGGGTATTCAGCTATGATCGAACCAGCGTAGACGACTGGAACAAAGTATCAAACGACGCGCAATACTTAGAAATTTGTCGGAAATTAGCGAGTGAGCACCGCCTTGAGCCTAAGCGGTTTAGTGATCGTGGTTTCAGTGGTGGAAATGGGAACCGACCTGGTCTTCAAGCGTTAGAGCACTCTATTCAAGAAAGTGATGAAAAAGGAGAACTACATATATGGCGTTATGATCGCCTTTTTCGAAATGCAAGATTAGCTTTAGAATTTATGCAGTTATGTAAGGATCAAAATGTAGAAGTTATTTCTGTATCAGAGCCAATTCCATCGAGTACTGCGAGCTTTGCAATGAAACAAATGTTTGTTTCTCTGTTATTTATAAATGCGGAACTTCAAAGGTCCAGTATAAAGGAAAATATCAAGTCTGGGCTTGCTTACAAACGATTACAAGGGAAGTATATGTCATCGGCAGTTCCTTTCGGCTATCGGTTAAAAGAAGGGGATTTAGTACAAGATTTAGTAGAAGCAGAAGCTGTTAAACGATTATTCGAGTTATACCTATCCCAAGATGGATATGGATATCAGAGACTTGCCAACCAGCTAAACAAAGAGGGGTTTTCCTTTAAGGGTGGAAAGTTTAAAAAGCATACGATATGCATGATATTGCGTAATCCTGTTTACTTTGGACAAGTCAAAGGAGGTTCCTTTGGTGAATACCAAGGCGATTTTACTCCCATTATCGCAAAGGCAGATTTCGACAAGGCCCAGATGATTCGACAATCGCGTCAAAAGAAGAAGAACCTGGCCTCGCAAAGAACTTATCCACTGCGAAAAAAACTACAGTGTCCTACTTGTAGTAGGCTACTTAGCTGTCGTTGGTCAAAAAGTCCTTCTGAAAAAAGTCCAAGATATTATTACTATTGCGCCAACCGAGATTGCGACGGAGTGATGATCCGTGCAGAAAAAATAGAAGAGGAGGTCTTATCATTGCTGAGGAATTTTTATTCGAACAAGACTATCTATGACGCGATTCAAAAAGAGCTACTTTCTCAAGTGCGGAGTGTTAATAAAAGCCAACAAAAGCAGCAAAAGGACTTTGAAGCCGAAAGAAAAGTTGTTTTGCAAAAATTTGAAGATGGGAAAATCACTTTGGAAGAGATGAAGATTAAGCTCACTACTCTCAACCAGAAAGAGCAACCAGAAGCATTGGGATATAACAAAGAAGAAGTTACTAAAGCCCTTCAGCAGCTTCTGAAGCTCAATAAAGCACCGGTTAAGGAACTTTTCTTTGACCAGATTGAACTAATCCAAGTTAACCGTAATAAAGAAATCACTGGTCTAAATCTTCAAAGCATCAATCATAATATTTTGGAAAGGATGTGAGCGGATGCCAACAAGTAGTGTATCATCAAATGCTGACCAGGTTCAAATACCTAAAAAGCGAGTTGCTCTGTATCTTCGTGTGAGTACAATGGAACAAGCTACCGAGGGCTATAGCATTCCCACCCAAGAGCAAAATGGTCGTGATTTCGCGAAACGACATGGTTACGAAGTCGTAGCTGTCTATGCGGATGAAGGTGAATCTGGTAAGTCTACCAAGCACCGGAAGGAATATCAACGAATGATGGGAGATGCCGCCCTAGGGTTATTTGATCTCGTTGTGATTTGGAAGTTAACTCGTCTTGGTCGAAATATGCTGGATATTTTACAAACAGTGGAGGCTCTTACAAAAAATGATGTAGGTCTCTTTTCCATATCGGAGCAGTTCGATGTTACCACCTCCAGCGGGAAGCTTATGTTGCAGTTATTAGGGTCTTTCGGTGAGTTCGAACGTAATCAGATAGCGGAAAACGTCTCGATGACAATGCTTAGCTTAGTTCGGGATCAGCAACGCTATGCGGGTGGGAGACGCTTAGGTTATATCAGTGGAATCGATGAGAATGGTCGAAAGCAGCTTATTGTTGAACCAGATGAAGCGAAAATTGTGAAGTTGATCTATGCTCGATATCTAGAAGGAGAAGCCTATAAAGCAATTGCGGAATTTTTGAATCGCCAAGGTTATCGGACGGTAAAAGGAAATCGGTTTTCACCGGTTGCTATTAAGGATATCTTGAGTAACAAGATTTATGGCGGCTATATCGAATATGCTCGCTACACCCAATGGGATGCCAAACGCCGTAAAGGAAAAAATCCTAACCCAATCTGTGTGAAAGGTGAGCATGAACCTATCATTGATGAGGCTACCTACAAGCTAGTCCAAGACCGCTTGGCAACGAAGAAGGACAAGCCAAAGTACATCCATGCCGGGGAAAACGTCTTAACAGGTTTGCTAAGATGTCCGGAATGCGGGGCTCCCATGTCAGCAAGTAATGTCACCAATACTTTGAAAGATGGTACCAAAAGACGGATTCGGTACTATTCTTGCATGAAGTATCGCAACAATGGTGCAAAGGCCTGCCATGCAAACTCCATTCGAACCGACTTTGCGGAAGCTTTTGTGGCGGAGCGTCTCAAGGAAATCATCCAAGTACCGCAAATCTTGAAGTCTCTTGTACGGCAAATAAACGAAGAGGTACAGAAGCAAATCATGCCACTGGAACAAGAACTTGCGGTCATTGCCGTTGAAAAAGATGAGCTGGCTGTGAAATTAAGCCGGCTGAATGTAGCTTTGGAAGCTAGCCCAGACTTGCGGGATACTTTGAGTGGTCGTATTCAAGAGTTGGAGTCGAAAATTATTCTTCATGATCAACGGGAAGAAGAAATCTTAGGGATTCTCTCCTTGCGAAACCAAAAAATCCAAGTCCAAGATGTTACCAAACTTACTGGAGCTCTGGACGAATTGCTTCAACATAGCAGTAAAAGGCAGATGAAGGAAATTTACCAAACCTTCATCAGTAAGATTACTTTTGACCCACTGAACAGAGAAGACATCAAGATCTATATGAAGTTCGATGAAGGAATCGTGACACAGCTAAATGAAATTTACCAAGGCGTTTTATCTGATAAAACAGATAAAGCGCCTTTTGGCTTGCCTGGACCATATTGCTTAACTGTTTAGTCATGTGAGGGTTGGATAAGTCGCAATCTCCCAATGGTCAATTATAATAGAAGAAACGGTTTGTTTTTCAGGAAGGAAGAATCGAATGAAAGCTTCAAGAGATTACATGGATGATCTATTAATACGGATAGCCTTCCATTCATGTGCGATTGACGACAATACAATTTCATTGCCACAAGTAGGGGTAATCTTTCTTGAACGGATGTTACCTAGTGGTGGAAAGAGTGTCCGGGAGTTCTATGAAGTCGAAAGTCATAAGAGAGCCTTTGAGTATATCGAGGATTTGCTTGCAGCTGAACCGCTATTGTCCTTAGCAGAGGTGAAAGAGATCCATAGTCTGTTAACGGATCGCTTACAACATGATAGAGGCCAATTTAAGTCCCAACAAAATGCCATTCGTGGGGCAGAATTCAAAACAGCTAGTCCTTTTGAAACGCCGCAGCTGATGGAACAGTGGGTGAACAATACCAATTACCGACTTGATTTAGCTGTCAATGAAAATGAGTATTTGGAAGTCCTAGCAGATACCCATATCCAGTTTGAGCGAATTCATCCTTTTAGCGATGGCAATGGGCGGACTGGACGCATGATTTTACTGTTTCTAAGTATGAAATATTTGTCAGCCCCTGTGGTTATTCGAAAGGAATGGCGAGGGCGCTACATGGAATTTCTTGGGGAGCAAGATGTTAGTGGCCTTGTTGGTTTGTTTAAAGAATCCATCGACTTTGAACGAGAGAGAATCAAAGAGTTTGGCAACTAAGCAAATAAAGACCATATCCGGCCGTTGTGGTGGATATGGTCTTTTTGATTGCAATGGTTGTTACCGGGTCCGTAACGGGTTCCTAGCTATTCCAAATAGCTAGGAAAATCGTTAGGGGGTAGGGTAACGTATTTAATTAGAACACTATTACGAGATTTTCTAATATTCATTTTTTTTGGAAAAATACCTTTAAATAGTATTGATAATACTATTTAAAGGTATTCAAAAATATTATTGACAATATTGTTTGTACAGGATATAATAAACTCATAAATTAAGAGGAGGTCATTCAAATGGCGCAAGAATTTTATGCGGGTAAGATTTTGGTTTTAGGAAACTGTGAGATGTCCAATAGAGTAATTGAAAAAGTGCTACAAGTTTATGGGATGTCTTTATGTGAAGTGGACTTTGTACCTTACAATGACGTATGTAAATATGATTTTAGTCAATTGATTGGTACAAATAAGTATTGTGATGTGTTTATTGGACCTACACCACACAAAGCCTTGAAATTAGCAGGATCTTCTAGTCCGCATCAATTTCTTATAGACCATGAAGAGTACGTACCAAAAGTACAACAGTTAAGACAAAAGAACGGTAACTTAGGAATATCTAAAACTAATTTTGAAGATGCTTTGTTAAGATCTGAAAAATTTCGCATCGAAACTTATTGGGAAAATGAAAATGGTTGGTTAGGTTAATTTTTTTGATAGCAATAAATAAGTATATGATATACTACTCTTTAGTATTGATTAGGAGGAAAAACTATGTCTTTAGAGAATCAAATTTATAAGATGTTCGATCTGAGTAGAGGAAGTCTAACTATTCACGAAACGATGACGGTAGCAACATGCTTAGCATATATATTCACGAAGGACCCTAAGGCTAAAAGTCAACTGGCCTTTAAAGGAAAAGATGAAGCTGTAAAAAAACTAGCAAGCATATCGCAAAATGCCGATACATCTGTTGGAAAAGTAGTAAATGTTGGTAAGACATTTGACCTATTACTACAAAAATTAGATAAAGATGTATATAAAGGAATGGTTGACTCAGTAATTAGTACATATGAAGAAGAAGGTTTTAGTCAGTTATTAAGTGAAGAAGTAAGTTCTTCAGCTGGCAAAAGTGGAGGAGAAAATTCAACACCTTCCATGCTGAATCAATTGATGGTAAGACTGGCAGAGATTCAAAAAGACGATAAAGTCTTAGATCCCAGTGTAGGATTTGCGGGTACTCTACTTGAAATTATAAATACTAATCCTGAACAACTAGTTGTCGGCCAGGAAATCAATCCCGAGGTGGCTGAACTTGCACAAATGTTGTTGGAAATCGCCGGAGCGAAAGAAGCAACGGTGTTCTCGGGAGATAGTTTAGTTAACCCACAATACTTGGAAAATGGTGAATTATCAATATTTGATAAGGTAATTACAGTGCCACCGTTTAGTATACGATTGGACCGAAGAAATATGTCTGACGATCCTTTTAATCAGTTTCCCTTTGGCCCTCTTTCTAGATCCTCAGCTGATTGGGCGTTTATTAGCAATGCTATTAGTTCAACAAAAATTGACGGTGGAAAATCGGTGGTGATGGTACCAACCGGAGCCCTTTATCGTGGAGGAGCTGATAAGAGCATTCGGCAGCGACTTCTTGATTATGACTACTTTGAAGCAGTTATTAGTTTGCCACCAAAATTACTTATGAGTACTGCTATTCCGGTTGTTTTATTGATTTTTAATCGTGACAAAGATGATTCACGAATGGGCAAGGTACAGTTCATTAAGGTAAACGAAGACCAAGTAATATCAAATCGTGCATTAAACGAATTATCTGAAAAAGCAATTGATACAATTGTAGATGCTTATCAAAATTTTTCAGAAGTAGAAGGTTTTTCAAAAATTGTGAGTCGTAAGCAAATCGATGCGGCTAATATGGCAGTGGAACAGTATATTGTCAGTACAAATTACACATTTGATGGTGTGGAATATGACGTGAACCTCAAAGGATTGGATGAGTCTAATTCTTTAGAGTTAGGGCAGATTGCTGATATTAATCGTGGCTTTAATTTGATGTCCCGTAATGAAACAGAAAGTGGCAAATATCGTGTATTGAAAATCTCTGACCTTAAAGAAGGTACGATTGATTATAGTGAAATTGCTAGAGCCAATGTGGATGAGGGAACAAAAGTCGATAATTATCTTCTTGAAAATGATGATCTTATTCTTTCTATTCGTGGAACTACGAATAAGGTTGCAATTATTAAGGGAATTGAGGAACCAACGTTAATTAATCCTAATTTAGTGAGAATTCGTTTGAAAAATAAAAGCGGATATTTACCAGAGTTCATCCAATTATTTATGGAGAGTCCAGTGGGGCTTGCACAACTGGAAAGCATTTCTATGGGGACAACGATTCGCCAGATTCCAATTAGGGACTTAAGAGAATATCGTGTGCCAATGATTACCTTGGAACAGCAACAGATAATGTTGGATAAATACCGTGAAAACAATACGCGGATCAAAGAAAAAATGACTGAGCTGCGCCGGCAGAAAGAAGAGTTGAAGTCTGTTCTCTATCAGGAAATGAATATTAGCGATCTTTTTAAAGAGATTTAGAACGATAGCAAAATTCTTTGGTAAAATTCTATGCACTTGTACAGTAGATTTGATTGAAAGATACTAAATCTATATATGATAAAATTATTTATTAATAGCCGTAGATTAATGTAGACTTAAAGAACAAACAAAGCGAGGATGAAAAATAGTGGACGAATCAAAACGTAATGAACAAACTACTCAGTTTATTCAAAAGAAAGCCAACATGATTTGGAATGTAGCAGATGTCTTGAGAGGTTTGTACAAACCTCATGAATATGGAAAGGTTATCCTTCCTATGACAGTCATTAAACGGCTACATGATACATTGCTTCCAACTCGTGATGCTGTTTTAGAAGCAGCTGAGAAGTACAAAAACATGAATGACACGATGCGGGTTCGCTTCTTGGAGAAGGCTTCTGGTTTTGCTTTCTACAATACGAGTGACTATACTTTTGACAGATTGATTGCTGATCAAGACAACATTGAAGCAAATTTCAGATCTTACTTGAATGGTTTCTCCGACAATATGCAAGACATTCTTTCAAACTTTAAGTTTGAGCAAGAAATCGAAAATATGGCAGAAAATGACACGCTTTTTCAAGTTATCACGGAGTTTAACAAAGCATCATCTTATCTTGGTCCTGACACTGTTACGAGTACAGATATGGGGTATATCTTTGAAGAACTAGTTCGCAAGTTCTCTGAAAGCTACAATGAAGAGGCTGGGGCACATTTTACTAGTCGCGACATAATTTACTTGATGACTGACTTATTACTTGCAGAAGATAGCGAGACACTAACTGGTGAAAATGTAGTAAAAACTGTCTATGACCAAACCATGGGTACGTCACAGATGCTTTCGGCAATGATTGAACGAATTCAAGATTTTAACAAAGATGCGGAAGTTCGGACTTTTGGTCAAGAGTTGAATCCAGAAACTTTCGCAATTGCGAAAGCTGATACTATGATTCGTGGCGGAAACCCCGACAATATGACAAAAGGAAATACATTATCTAACGATCATTTTACTGGCTACACGTTTGACTACTGTATCTCTAATCCCCCTTTTGGAATTGATTGGAAAAATGCGAAAACTGCTGTTGAGGAAGAACATAATTCGGAAGATGGTGGAAGATTCGAACCAGGGCTTCCCAAGATTAGTGACGGTCAATTGTTATTTCAATTAAATGGATTATCGAAACTAAAAGAAACTGGTCGGATGGCAATTGTTCATAATGGCTCAGCATTGTTCTCTGGTAATGCTGGTGGTGGTGAAAGTGCTATTCGTCAATATGTCATTGAAAATGATTGGGTGGAAACTATTGTCCAATTGCCTACTGATTTATTCTACAATACTGGCATCACCACGTATGTCTGGATTTTGACGAAAAATAAATCCATTGAACGCCAAGGTAAAATTCAATTAATTGATGCTTCAAAAATGTTTGAGAAACGTCGGAAAAACATTGGTAACAAACGGGTGGATATCACTGAAGAATGTCGAGAGTTGATTATCAAAGCTTATGGCGAATTTCAAAATCGTGAGTACCAATTAAATGAGAAAACAGTTGAATCAAAAGTGTTTGATAATGAGGACTTCGGTTTCACTAAAATTACAGTAGAGAGTCCGCTTCGAGATGAAAATGGTGAACTTATCTTGAAGAAGGGTAAGCCAACAGCAGATGCTAGCTTGCGGGATACTGAGGATATTCCTTTGAAAGAGAATATCCAGGAATACTTTGAACGAGAAGTATTGCCGTATAATCCAGACGCTTGGATGGATCGTAAGAAAGATAAAATTGGTTTTGAAATTCCTTTTACTAGACTGTTCTACAAATACACTTCACCAGAACCATCAGAAGTGATTGCAGAACGAATTAAGCAAATCGAGGAGTCAATCGTAGCTAACTTTGAAGCGTTGTCTGGAAAGGACGTGAGCAACGTTGACTAGAAAGGTGAAAGATTCTGGTGTGGAATGGATTGGAGAGATTCCTGAAAGCTGGAAGACAAAAAAGGTAAAGAGTATTCTTAGAGAAACTAGTGAAAAAAATCATGCAGCTGCTGAAGTGCTATCACTTTATAGAGATTTGGGAGTAGTGATAAAAAGTACTAGGAATGATAATCATAACGTAACTTCTCAGGATACTGGTGGATACAAATTTGTAAGAAAAAATGATGTTGTAATTAATAAGATGAAAGCTTGGCAAGGATCCCTAGCTGTTTCAAATTACGAAGGTATTGTTTCTCCAGCTTACTATACATTTAGTATTACTGATAATGATATAATTCCAGAATTTTTGAATTATGCATTGCGCAATCCAGCCTATACCCAAGAATATGCCAGATTATCAGCTGGACTACGGGTAGGTCAATGGGATTTGAGTAAAGATGCTTTTAAGAAATTGTTGTACGTGTTTCCTTCAAAAGAGCAACAGAAGAAAATAGTTAGTGTTCTTAGTCAAAAAATATCCCAAATAGACTCCATCATTTCCGAAACTCAGCAATCCATTGATGAGTTAAAAAAATACAAACAAGCCTTGATTACTGAGACGGTGACCAAAGGATTAGATAAGAATGTTAAAATGAAGGACAGTGGAACTCAACTTCTTGGGAAAATACCAATTACTTGGGACTGTTTAAAGTTAAAGTATTGTGTAAAAACTAATGATAAAAAAGATATCTTTTTAGATGGTATGAAATATGTTGGATTAGAACACGTTAATAGCGGGGATGGCGAGATAAATGGTTACTCGACAGAATCATCTAATTCTTTAGAAAAAACATTTACTGTTGGTGATGTATTATATAGCAAGCTCCGACCGTATTTGGCAAAAGCGTTTGTTGCAAATTTTTCTGGAGTATGTAGTGGAGAATTTCTGGTATTAAGAGGATTTTGTGGTAGAAATGATTTTTTGAAATATTGGTTAATATCTTCTACTTTTACTGATTTTGTGAATGCCACAGCTTATGGCACTAAAATGCCTAGATCAAATTGGGATATTATAAAAGAAACTGTGATGCCGTTACCTCCTCAAAATACTCAAGAAAAAATAGTCGAATATTTGGATGCAGTTTTAAAGGAATCCAATGATCTTATAGCATATAAAGAGGATTTGATTGATTATCTTAAATTATATAAGCAATCATTAATTTACGAATACGTAACTGGTAAAAAAGAAGCCTAGGGGGTGTCTTATTTGGTAGAAAACAAAGAAATTCGCTTCGAGCAAGACATTGAAACGTCATTAACTACGAATGGTAAGTGGCAAAAGGAGCTTTTTTCTGAGTCAAATTATGATCCAACAGTGGGTTTAGACTATCAAAAACTACTGAGTTTCATTCAGAAAACCCAACCAAAACAATGGGCGCGCCATCAGCGTAACTACAGCAACGATGGCGATGCTAAGTTCTTGCAACGGTTCAATCATGAAGTAGAAACACACGGTATGTTACACGTGCTACGCAATGGTATCAAAGACCGAGGCGTGCGTTTTAAGGTAGCTTATTTTAAGCCTGCTTCTAATCTTAACTATGATACTTTGAAAAAATATGAATCTAATATTTTCACCTGTACTCGCCAGTTTGCCTATAGTCCTAATAATCATAAAACGATTGATATGGTGTTGTCTCTAAATGGGATTCCCATCGTAGCCTTGGAATTAAAAAATCAATACACTGGTCAAACCGTAGAAAATGCGAAGCTTCAATTTGAGAATGATCGGGATCCTAAAGAATTAGTATTTCGCTTTGATCGCCGTTTTCTTGTTTATTTTGCGGTAGATCATACGGATGTTTACATGACCACGAAATTAGCTGGAAGAAAGACTTATTTTTTACCATTTAATCAAGGATCAAATGGACCTGGACAAGTTGGCGGCGCGGGAAACCCAGCTAATAATAATGGGTACCCTACTTCTTACTTATGGGAAGATGTCCTTAATACCGATAACTTAATGGACATCATTCAACGATTTATGAATCTTGAAGAGAAAAAGGAAAAACATGGAAGTAAGGAAATTACCAAGAAAACTCTTATATTTCCTCGTTATCACCAGTTAGATGTTGTTCGAAAATTGATTGCTGACGTAAAACAACAAGGTAGTGGAGAAAATTATTTGATTCAACATAGTGCTGGGTCTGGAAAATCCAACAGTATTGCTTGGTTGGCTTATCATTTGTCATCAGCTCATGATCAATTCGACAATCCAATTTTTTCATCGATTATTATTGTAACAGACCGGACAGTTTTGGATCGTCAGTTGCAAAATACTATTATGAGTTTTGACCATCAGGCAGGTTTGGTCGAAACAATTGATGACCGTAAGACATCTCAAGATTTAAAAGCAGCTATTAATGATGGACGGAAAATTATTATCACCACCTTGCAAAAATTCCCAGTGATTTACCAAGAAGTGGACAGTGTGGAAGGACGTAACTTTGCGGTTATTGTAGATGAAGCCCATTCCTCACAAACCGGGAATAGTGCACAAAAACTTAAAGCAGCACTGGCGGATAAATCAAAGACCCTGGAAGAGTATTATGAACTTGAAGGGGAAACGGAAGATGGTTTCCCAGACGCTGAAGATGAGTTGGTACAACAGTTAGCAGCACAAGGGAAACATCAAAATTTAAGTTTCTTCGCGTTCACTGCAACACCTAAAGAAAAGACCTTGGAAATGTTTGGAACGAAGCAATCTGATGGGCATTTTGTACCATTCCATGTCTACTCGATGCGGCAGGCAATTGAGGAAGGATTTATTCTTGATGTTTTGAAGAACTATATGACCTACAGCACTTCCTACAAGCTTGCCCGTGAAATTGAAGATAATCCTGAATTGCCAAAGAGTGAAGCGACACGAGCGATTGTCCGTTATCAGTCATTACATCCTTGGGCGGTAGCACAAAAAACTGCAGTAATGGTAGAACAGTTCCGTGCTGTCACTAGCCGAGCAATTGGTGGGCGCGCGAAGGCCATGGTCGTTACTTCTTCACGACTCCATGCTGTTCGATATATGAAAGAATTTAAGCGTTATATTTCCGAAAAGGGTTACGATGATTTAGATGTATTAGTCGCATTTTCTGGGACTGTAAATGATGACGAAAATGAGTATACAGAGGCAAAGATGAATGTGACTAAAGCGGGAGACAACGTAAGGGAGAATCAATTGAAGGAAGTATTCCATACGGATGATTTCAATATCTTGATTGTTGCTGAAAAATACCAAACAGGTTTTGATGAGCCATTGTTGCATACAATGTTTGTTGATAAGAAATTAAAGGGTGTTAAAGCAGTTCAAACGTTATCACGACTAAATCGGACGATGCCTGATAAGAAAGACACCTTTATTCTGGACTTTGTAAATGATGCGGAAGACATTGAAGCAGCCTTTCAACCGTTTTATGAACAAACCAACTTGAAGGAAGAAATCAATGTTAACTTAATCTATGACACGGAAAGTAAGCTACGAAAATTCAATGTCTACAATCAGGAAGATATTGATGGTGTCATGAAGTTGGTGAAACAAGCTCAGAAGAAACAAGATGAGCGGCTACTAGGTAGAATTTCGAGTATGTTCAAACCAATAGTTACTCGCTACGAAGAAATGAGTAAGGATAACCAGTACCAATTTCGAGTAACGTTGCGTAACTTTGGCAAGTGGTATGACTACATTTCTCAACTGGATCGATTATTCGATATGGAATTGTTGGAAGAACGGATTTTTACTGGGTATTTGCTTAAGTTTATTCCAAAAGAAAAACGTGAAAACATTGATATTTCAGACAAAGTAAAACTGGAATATTACAAGTTACGACAAGATTTTTCTGGAGAAATCAGTTTAGTAAATGAGGAAGGTGAGTTGGAGAATCCAAAAACGATTGATGCTGGTATCAAACCACCTGATGAACGCGATTCTCTAGAAGAAATTATCCATCGAATCAATGAACGTTTCCCAGATGACTTTGGCGATGGTGATCGAGTGTTAGTTGAAGTATTGTATCGGTCATTTGCGGATAATCCAGATTCGAAAGTTATCAGTATGGCAAAAAATAATGATGCTCAGATGTTTGAAAAGTCACTGTTTCCTGATGTATTTAAAGATCGGGTGATGGAGCAATATGAGAAGAACTCTACTGCATTTGAAAAGATGTTTGATCAAGATGATAAGTATTTCAATTTAGTTTATTCGTTGGTAGCTAGGGATTTGTATAAAGTGCTACGTTCGAAATAGAATTACTAGTAATGAAGAGGTTCCCTTTTTGAGTTTAATCAGGGAACCGTACATAGGTATAATAATAGATTAATTTACAAATTTAGTATGGATATGATTGAAGTATTCTAAGATTCACGGTGAGCTACAATTAATTATCAATCTTGAAATTATTAAGACCGGTCGATTAACCGGTCGAAAATTCACAATTGCTGAATTACCAGTATTTAGACGACCGGACGATAGACCGGTCGATTAAGTGATTTGATTCTTGTTTTTCTTATACTTTTTTCGTATCTAAAAAACTATTATAGGTTATACTACAAATAATATGTTTTAACGATTTGGAGTTGTTGTATTTGAATAGAATGAGTGAAGGATACAATATTGAATATAAAGAGGATATCCCTAAAAAAGCTAACCAATTAAAAGCTGAAATAGTTTCTTTTTTGAATAGCAATACAGGAGGTACAATTTATTTAGGTGTAAATGATGATGGACTCCCAATATCATTTCCAACTGAAGAAGATAAAAATAAAAAATATAAAGAGTGGGAAGAAACGCTAAGTAATTGGTTAGCCAACGGGTTCAGGCCAGAAGTAACTGGTTTGATATTAGTGGATCCCAATAGTAATCCCTTTAAAATATCAGTCAGTGCTGGGAGTAATAAACCATATTATTTCACAGATGGTGAAGGAATGAACTCAAAAGGAGTTTATATACGAAATGGTAGTACAAAGAGAAGAGCAAGTGATTCCGAAATACAGAGAATGATGAATAGACACATAGCAAATTCGTTTGATGGTGAGAAAATCGAAAAACACTCATTAAACTTCAATTATGTTGAAAAAAATTTTGAAAGAGCTGCAATTAAATTTGATATCATAGGACTTGATTTCAAGAAGAATGATGAAGATCAATATAATAATGCTGCGTTGATAGTTAGTGATGTAAATCCATTTGTTTCAAAAGTAGCTATATATAATGGAATAGATGTAACTACTTTTCAAGATAAGAAAATTTTTTCTGGTTCAGTTGCTAAGCAAGTTGATGATGTAATCCAATATATTCATCTGAACAATCAGCTTAGTATTAGTTTTGGTCATAATGGAAAACGGATAGAAAATTATTCATATCCCATAGATGCTGTTCGTGAGGCAGTAATGAATGCTTTTGTGCATAGAGATTATACTATGAGTTCGGATATTAAAATTGAAATATTTGATGACAGGTTGGCAATATCTTCTCCTGGGTCATTACCGGATGGATTAACAATAGAGGATATCAAGCAAGGGGCAAATGCAAAAAGAAATCCTATTTTAATTAATGTATTAGATAAAATGAATTATATAGAAAGTTATGGATCTGGTATTCGTCGTATTTTTTCACTTTACAAAGGGTTTAAACGGCAACCAGAGTTAATAGCCACCCATAATTTGTTTACAGTGATCTTGTACAATATGAATTATAAGCTGAATACTCTAGAATTAAGCGATAATATGATTTCAATTGTTCAATATCTTAATGATGGAAAACTTGCAAGTCGCCAGGAAATTCAGGAAGCTCTTGACTTACAAAAAAGTTATACATTAGAAATGATATCAGTTTTAAAAAGAATGAATATAATTGGTTCTGAAGGTAGAGGGCCAGCTACTCGTTATTATCTAGAGATAACGGAAAAGAGGTAATATAACCTTTTATATTTTAGGATCTTATTAAAAAATGTATTTGTTATATTGATAAATGAAATAGGTATTTAATTTGAATATCGCAAAGGCTAATCATTTGTAGAAATGATTAGTCTTTTTTAAATTGCAAAAATAGAACGTATGTTTGTTTTTTGCTTTTTTTATGATATCATAAACTGTGAATAGAGGCGATATCATTGGATAAGATTGAAGACTATATTGTAAAGAGAAAAAGGAAAGATAAGTTGAATGAATTTGATTTTACTCATCATTCTGAAAATATGGGAAAAGTGATTCAATACGTTTCTGATTATTTTAATGATTATTTATCTCTGGAAGATTACAGTTACGAACAAATTAAACTTCAGCAAAATATTGAAAAGTCCAGAAAAACATTAGAGAGTAGATATCCTCACACTCATCAATTTATTGAGGAATACTATTATCAGCATCAAAAAAGGATTGATACTTTTATAGGTAAAGCTTGTGAAAGTTTTAAAGATGTTGATATTTATTATCGTGAAGAGGACTTTAGAAAAATTGCTGATGAGGTTGTTTTTAGCCGTCTTGGTATACAAGATATGAATGAAAAGGACTTTGGTGAAGTAATTCTGGCTATTGAAGAGCATCTTAGGGATCGACGAGATAAGCCGCATCGTTCTGATATGAAAGGCTTGGATAATAAAATTGTTAATTGGGTATTTGATTCATACAGAGAATATGGTGTGAATATTGCAGCGTATGCGTATAATCTTGCTTGGAAATGGGAAGAAAAATATGTTGATCATAAGTATATTAGCGACTATAAAGAACTTTTTTTGATAAATAATTATGATTATAAGTATCAAGAAAATCCATTTGAAATTGACCAAGAATATGAAAAACACAATGATTTGCCTTTCTTAGAGAACAAAAGAGACTATTTGGAAATGTTAGTAATGTATTATTGGTTATTTGATATGCTAGAAGATACTTCGTATTGGGCAGAATATGTTCAACTGTGCATTACACAAAAAAATATGGATTTAAAACTTCAGAAGGGGATGCTTATACCTGTAGTTGTAGATGATGTTGAATATCCTGACGAAGTGGAAACGAGTATAGAATTTATTGAAACTAAAAGAGGACTAATTAAAAATAAAAACAGTGATAAATATATTCTTTCCGTAATCAATGAGAAGGGCAATGATAATATTTGGGTAAATAAGGAGTTGCGTAATAAAATCCTTTCAAACCTGTCTAAGACATTTGAGGATTTTGGTCGACCAGAAATTTTAGAGCTAAGAACACCATTTAAAACTCCAAATTTTGGGATAAAAGAATTATTAGCTGTGTATTCTGAAATTGAAAAAGAGTTAAAGCCTTTAAAGAAAATGAAGATAGCTTTAAAGACAGCTTCGGTGAAATCCGTAAAAGTGCCAGTAATATATGAATTGAAGGATATTTTAGCCTTATATAGAGCGATTAAAGATTTGAAATTAAATTTGAATATTATTTTAGATTTAGTGGATAATCGAAATGGATCAAATATTTTGAAGAAAAATTGTTTTGAACTTGCTGAAATACTGGGTGCTAATAGAGATGTATTTATTGGATTTCACATAAATGGAATTGACGATTGGAAATCATGGAATTCATTGTATAACCAGCGAGAAAGACGTCTATATGAAAAAAATTCTTATCAAGATTTTTCAGAGTTTATGTCAACATTGGTGATGATTCTTCAAGATTCTAATGTTAGATATTTAATACCCCAGAAAATCAAGGAAGAGGGAGAGTTGGAAAAACTAGTAGATACACTATATCGCTGCGGCTGTGTTTTTAAATGAGGTGTAAATGATGGATAAAAGTCTAGATAATTTTCCGCTATCTAACATTGATAATGAAGTAATATTTTTAAATTGGGTAAAAAAAATTAATAATATTGATTCTACAGATCTTCACAGAACTATTCTTGATTACGATAAAATAATCACAGAACGCGAGCGTAGAAAAAAGTTTGCGTATATAGATGATTTACCCTTTGCAATGATGATGTCAGAAAAGAAGAAAGCAAATTTTGACGATAGTATTGATATCAGAAAATCTATTTTAGATATTGAGGTTTCATCTTCTATGAGAAAAAAAGTGTATACTTTTGTAAATCAATTAATTAGAGGCATAGAAAAATTAGGAGGACATATATCTACAGATAACGGGTATAAGGTGAAATTTGAAATTTTTCTAGGACCTCTTTGTTGGGATGTAAAAATTTTTGAAAAGAGTCAACGAGATATTGCTAAGACTGATTTAAAAAAGAAAATGTTACCTAAGCATCATCGGACATTTACAGGTACGATTGAATTAGATATTACTAATAAACAAGCGAAAAATAAAACTATCTTTACCAGTGAAGAGTTATCGTTATCCAGGCAATTAGTGGATATTTTTTCTTTATTTCGTAAAGAGTATATTCCGATTAGAGACAAGAACGTAGCAGAAATAAAAAAAAGAGAGCTTGAAGATAATTTAAAAAGGCAAAAAGAAGAGAACGAACGTTTAGCTAAACAGTCGCTCCAATTAGAACAAGCCATTGAACAGAGAAAAAATCAATTGGTGGAAGAAGTTTTAAATCATCAAAAAGAATTTGAAAGAATTAAAAAGATTGATCACTACTTGAATGAGTTGACGAAGGTTAGTGGGACTGATGAAAGATATTCGAAAATTGTTTAGACTTATGTAACTACAGTGCGGGAAATATATAATATTGACCAATTTTTCAAAAAAGTTGATTTATGGAATGAAAATATGAAAGGCAATATGTAATGATATTTTGAATTTGAGACCGGACGATAAACCGGTCGATAATGAATAAATGCTGGATTAGAGGTGATTTAGGAGCCGGACGATAAATTACAAAAGCATGTAAGTGATGTAAATAATCTTGCTCAATAAAAAAGATTTAATAGGGAAATTAAAAAGAGAGATGCTCGTTGATAGTATTTTATGAATCTCTATTTTATTCAGAAAGGCGTGTTTATGTGTCGTTAAAGAAACTGTTAATTACTAAAAGTCAAAGAAATTTATTATTGTATAGTGAGTTTATAAAGTCTAATGATCCTGAATTTTATAAGTTATTAAATAAATATGAAAAAATTTCATATCAGACTGCCTTAGAAGAAAATATGGTTGATAAAATAAAACAGAGTCTTTCTTTGTGGCTGGATTTTTCTAGTAAAGAGTGGATTCCAGATAAGAAAAATCCGCGGATTGGAACGCCAGGGGAAGAAGCAGCTAGATGTCAACTTTGTAATACTCAGATTAAGTTTCGCTATAAAATAAAAAATAAGCTAAATGATTGTATTTTAATCATTGGAGGAAATTGTGTTGATACTTTTCAAGAGCTTAAAACTATGAAAAAAATAGTTTCAAATGAAAATGAATTTAAGCGATACACGTATCTATTGGAATACAATCCATATATCTATGATATCCTCATGACATATACGGATATTTTAGAGAGAACTAAAATCATTCTTCCTTATTACTATGAAAAGAGCTTTAAGAGCATTCAAAGAAAAGTAACTAAAATTATTCGTGCCTATATTAAAAATGGTAAGTCTTTCAATGATCAAGAACTTAATAAGTTAATATACATTCATAAAAAAGAAATAAAAAATATTAATGAGTTTGTTGACAAGCATGTTTATGATAAATCTTATTTAAGTAGGGAAAAAGCTGATTTTATAAAAAGTCATCAGAAAGAAGATTTTCCAGAAATTTTGAATGAAGTTAAGGAAAACGGTGGCAAGCTATTAGCTGGCACGTCTATAAAATTGAAAATAGAAAGCTATCTAGAAGAGATGAGGGAGGATCTAGTTAAAGTTGCATCAGATTCTTTCGTTATCGAAAGGGCAAGTTATGGAGTCTATTATATAGAAATAAAAAGATTCAATGATGGTTACAAGTTCTCCATTAATTCCAGATTGTTGCTAACCGAATATTATAGGAACAAATTAAAGTCAATCAATCTATTTTATGAGAAAAATTTGAATGATTTCAAGATATATGATTCTGATACTCAAGAAAAATTAGTGATTCTTGCGGAGAGCTTTATTACTAAGAATAAAGGGTTTCAATTGAAGGAAATTGATTTACATAAAATCGTTAAAAGATATGATAATGACTTAGACCAGAAGGAATATTCGCAAACCTATAATAAAGTTAGCAACTTAGCCAATAAATATACTTTGATTGAAAAGAGTGGAGAGGCTAAACTATTTATATACAACAATTCAAAATTGAGTGGTTACGGAAAGAAACTGCTTTTTAACCAATCTATGCAAGAAATTAATGAGTTAATTGATTCTTATGAAGCAAATATTTACGTAGATGACTTTTATGATTTTATTATAAGTCAGATTGGGTAAATATTTTTTGTAACACTGAGTCAGGTTCCAAAAACTGAATTATGGCTTGCAGTAATCTGACGGAAAAGTCATTATTAAAAAATAACGGGTGACAATAATGAAGATAATCAATAGATTTTCAGAATCAACAATAGCTACATTGCAAAAAGATAATGATCATATATTCTATGTATACAGTTTAGTGGATCCAAGAAACAATTTGCCGTTTTATATTGGTAAGGGAAAGGGGAATCGGATCTTTGCTCACAAGCAGGCTGCATTAGGTTCTAAGAGAGAGCAGGAGCTGTTTGAACCTACAGAATCGGAATCTATTTTAAAACTAAAAACGATTCGAGATATTCTGAGCGCAGGTGTTGATGTTAAGGAATATATTCTTAGCTATGGTTTGACACAAGAGGAGGCTTTTGCAAGTGAAAATGCCTTGATTAATTACGCAAAGTTGATTCAAGGCCTTCCACTAACCAATTTAGTTAGTGGGCATGGAACAAGCGCCATGTCAGTTGAGGAAATTGAAGATCAATTCGGTTATCAGCCAATGGCACTAGAAGAAATTGCCACGAATGAATTGATCCTGGCTGTGAAAGTACGCGACGCGTTTAAGTTAAGTAAAGATGAATCAAAAGAATATCCTATTGATGATACGTATCGAGATATTACCAACTTGAAATCACGAACACTTGGGAATTGGATCATTGGTAAAGATAAAATTCATCGTATCAAGTATGTAATTGCTGTAAATACTGGTGCAGATAATGCCGTGGTGGCAGCATACGAAGTCTCGGGAGATTATTCAGAAAGTAGAAAAGAATTAACTGGTCGGACAAGATACTCATTCAAAGCTCTATCATTACGAGAAGAAACGTTGGAGAAGTTGAACCTAGTGAAACGTTCTTTACCAGATTTACATTTTGGTAGCGGGAGTGCTACAGCGTATATTAATAATTGAACTTACTGTTTTCGTAAATATTACAGTAATAACCGCTGATAATGATACGGGGAGCCGTATCATAAGTAAGAATATTTTTATATATGGTAATGAGTACATTACTATCACCAAAACGATCACCAAACAAAAAATAGATGATAAAACTTAATATAATTGTTAAATGGATGTAATTTCTTGCTATTTATGCTAACTTGAAACTTATTAAACAAATTATGCTTAAAGTAAGTAATAAATAACCAGTTAGGAGAAATAAATGAATAACAATGATAGATTATTGCGATTGCGTTATGCAATTGATTTGAAAGACACGGATATGATGAAAGCTTTTGAATTAGGTGGCGTATCTGTGACAAAAGAAGAAGTACGGGCTATATTGACCAGAGTTCACGATAAGCATGAAGATAATACTGCAAATAATGTTTATGAAAAAGCGATAAATAATCAAGTTTTTGATGCATTTTTAAATGGTTTAATTCTTCTTGCGCGAGGGCCACAAAAGGATAAAACTGTAGAAGAAAAAACGCAAAAAAGCAAGGAAATAAAACATATTAATAACGTCATGTTAAAAAAAGTGAAGATTGCCCTTTCGATGACTACTGAAGACATCTTAGCTATCTTTGCCGAAGTTGCGCTTTATCCCTCAAAAGGAGAGATTGGGGCTTTTTTACGAAAAGAAGGTCAGCGAAATTTCAAACCTTGCGGCGATAAATATATGCGTAATTTTCTTAAAGGGTTAGGAATATATAATAGAAAAGCGTAGTTGGATGGAAACAACTTTTTCACTTTGGCTTCCGTGCAAGGGAGAAAGTAGTTTTTGCTCCATAAACTTGCGCGGCAAATATTGTTCCTAGAACAAAATATTTGTTAGAGGATTAGTAAGTTTATTCTCTATAGTAAAAAATAAGGTATTACACAACTAATTAGTTGCGTAATACCTTTCGATTTTTCCAACAATGCCAATCAAATGATTTTACATCTTCTTCACCCCTCTTCTATAATCAACTTATGATGAAGCAAATCGTAAGTATTGCTTAATGGAGGTGTAACATGGAAAAATATGAAAATATTATTATCGGCTTTGGTAAAGGCGGTAAAACATTAGCCAAAACATTGGCTGCCAAGGGGCAATCCGTTTTAGTTATTGAAAAATCACAGCGAATGTATGGGGGAACTTGTATCAATATCGGCTGTATTCCATCAAAATCCCTCATTATAAATGGTGAGAAAAAGTTGGATTTTACCACAGCAGTTGCCCATAAAGAAAAATTGACTGGTAAGTTACGTAATAAAAATTATCATATGGTCGCAGATGAACCAACGGGTACAGTTTTGGATGGCATCGCGAAGTTTATTTCCGATCATGTTTTAGAAGTAACCTTACCTGATCAGACAACTATGCAAGTTAAAGGGGAAAAAATCTTCATTAACACTGGCGCCTTGCCAATAATTTTACCAATTCCTGGTTTAGCTACAAGTAATTATTTACTTGATTCAACTAGTGCAATGGATCAAAATAAATTGCCAGAAACATTAGTAATTATTGGAGCAGGATATATCGGTTTAGAGTTTGCGGCCATGTTTGCAAGTTATGGTAGTAAAGTTGTCGTTTTAGACGTCCATCAAGAGTTCATTCCACGAGAAGATGATGATGTATCAGAAATGATTTATCACGATTTAACCGATGCTGGTATTAGCTTTCATTTAGGCGTTTCAGTTGATAAAGTCGAAGATGGTGAAGATTTTGTCAATGTCACCTTTACGGAAAATGGTGCTGAAAAGACAATTAAAGCAGACAAAGTATTAGCTGCTACTGGTAGAAAACCCAATACGGCTAATTTAGGATTGGAAAATACAAACATTAAAGTTGATGATCGTGGCGCAATTGTGGTAGATGATCTTTTAAAAACGACTGCGGAAAATGTTTGGGCAATTGGGGATGTAAAAGGCGGTTTACAGTTTACGTATATTTCATTAGATGATTATCGGATTATTTTAGATCAATTAGTAGGAGAAAGTAAACGCCGCGTATCTGATCGCAATGTAGTACCGTACAGCGTCTTTATTACACCGCCGCTATCCAATGTTGGCTTAACGGAAAAAGCAGCTAAAAAAGCGGGTGTACCATATAAATTATTTAAATTTATGAGTGCTGGCGTGCCAAAAGCACAAGTGTTAGAAGATCCAAAAGGGATGTTCAAAGTATTAGTAGATCCAGAAAACGATCAAATTTTAGGTGCTAGCATTTATGCCGAAGAATCTCATGAAGTCATCAACTTAATTGCTCTAGCCATGAAAGGGCAATTACCATATACTTTATTACGCGATCATATTTATTCTCATCCAACGATGAGTGAAGCATTAAATGATGTATTGAAATAAGCTAAAAAAGCGATATGACAAAATTTTTGTCATATCGCTTTTTTTATCGGTGTGTTCCAGAAACAACTTCTTTTTAATAAGCCGTAAGCTGAAATTGGCCAAAACTTGAACAACGATTTTCTTAAAACTCTTTCTTATCCTTGAAGTCAAACACTTCTTTTACAACCTCTTTTTAAAATTAACGAAGTTTTATAAAAAGAAATTATTACGTGATTGATATACATTGTGAGTTATTTTAACAGTAATCCCGCTTTTTTGACAAAATCAGTTACTTCATAACGGGGTTTTTGATTAATAGCATGGCTGCAACGTTCTACCCAGTTGTACTGATCAACGCCATTTGTTAGGTGGTAGAAAAAGTCACTAACGGTTTGGTTATAAGTTGCAATACTCATACTTTCATCCGGATAACTATCTTTACCAACGACGAATGATTGCGGTAACCGTGGTTTTTGCACAGCAGGTTCGGCGGGATAACCGATACATAAAACAAAAAGTGGCACTACTTTATCTGGTAAGTTGAAAAGAGCAGCTAAACGGGGCATATCATTACGAATCCCTCCGACTGTAATGCCACCTAATCCCATACTTTGTGCAGCAATTAGAGCTTTTTGCGCAGCTAGTGAAGCATCGACTACTGCCACGGTATAAAGCTCAGTGTTTTCAAAAACTGCTTCATCCGCAACTTCCAATAATGTTTCACTTCGATGTAAATCGGCGCAGAAAACCAAGGCTAATGGTGCTTTTGTAACCCACTCTTGTCCACCAGAGATTTCGCTTAAAGCATTGCGTTTTTCAATATCAGTGACCTCAATAATTGAGTATGCTTGCAGATAACTGGAAGTTGGTGCCATTTGTGCACAAGTGAGAATGGTTTGTTTTGTGGTTTCATCAATTTTCTGTTCTGTAAAGTTTCGCACAGAGCTGTGATTTAATAACGTTTGAATCGTATCATTTTGTTCTTTCATGTTGTTATCTCCTTTAATAATCTAAGATGAGTAAATGGTAGCTTTTATAGTTTTATTTTACAAACGAAACAGCTTTCCTGCACTTTCCATAATCAGAGCTACTGTAAGTGTAAAACTTAAGGAAAGTAAGAAAAAATTATTTGGCTGCGTGCTTGTGCTGATAAAAGTCATCATTGCGATCACTGTAATCAATTTCCAAAAAACAGAAGCGTGATATGCCAGTTCTTTTGCAAAAGGCGTAATCCAGATGTTTTTTGTTTCTTGACTGGTTTCTTTCAAGCGATTTCCTAGTGTACGGATACCAATTACGCCACAAATGAACATGAGTAACCAGATAAGCCATGTTACACCAGTACTATGCAGCAAAGAAAAGCGATTAGCTAAAAGCCAGATAACCAGTGCCGCTAAATAACTCAAAGTTGTAGTGGCCGTCATTTCCAATAAGAGTGTCATCTTTGTAATAGCGCGTTTTTCGGCACGACGGATTAAAAATAGTCCAATGAATACTATGATAAATAATAAACTAGTTGTTATCATTTTCGTACCTCGTTTTCTGAATCATTGGTCATTTGCAAAATAATTTTACCTTTTGCCCGGCCAGATTTTGAATAGGTAAGTGCTTCTTTAATATCTGCAAATGGCACTACGCGATCAATAACGGGCTTAATAATGTCTGTTTCAATCAATTGGCCTAAAATATCCAGTTGTGCACCACTGGGTTTCATAAATAGAAAAGTATAAGAAGCATTTGTTTGTTTTTCCAATTTGGTTAATTTATGGGTAGCCAAGCCAAAAGCCAATTGTTTCCACAAGGGTACGCCATATTCTTTGCCGAAGCGTTGGTTTGGTAATCCAGCAATGCTAACTACTTTGCCCCCTGGTTTAACAATTTTAAAGGCATCTTCTAATGTTTTGCCGCCACGAGTATCAAATACATAATCATAATCCGAAAGTACCGTAGAAAAATCTGTTGTCCGATAGTCAATAGGATAATCAGCGCCTAGTGATTTGACCATTTCAAAATTATCTGCGGAAGTGGTCGTGGCAATATAAGCACCTAGATATTTGGCGATTTGAATGGCAATGGTGCCAATGCCGCCAGAGCCTCCTTGAATCATAACTTTTTGTCCGGGTTTAATTTGCATAATATCATGTAGTGCTTGATAGCTGGTTAAGCCCACCAAAGGAATCGATGCCGCTTCTTCAAAATTGACATTATCAGGTTTTAAAGCGATATCTCCTTGGTCAACAGCAATATATTCTGCAAAAGTACCAATCCGATTTTTTTGGACGCGTCCATAAACAGCATCACCAACTTGATATTTGGAAACATTTGCCCCAACTTTTGTAATAATGCCGGCAAAATCACTGCCCATAATCATCGGCAGGTCATATTTAAGTAACATTTTCAGACCGCCGTCTTTGGTTTTTAGATCAATCGGATTAATGCTGGCGGCGACAATTTTTACCAATACATCATTTGTACGAATACTTGGTATATTGACTTCCTTTAGTTCGGGCATAGGTTGTTTATAGTGGTCAATTACAGCTGCCTTCATTTTCTTTGTCATTTTCTTTTCCTCCATTTTTTGTTGAATTCGGTTTTGTGCTTGTTGGTTTATTTTTTTGAACGATTATGTTTCTGAGTTTAGTTTGTTGGTTTAAAAATGTCAACCGATAATGATTGACAAATAAAAAATTCTAGCGTTTAATGGTTTAAGAAGATAAACGTTATGAAAAAGAGGAGGTAATTAAAATTGGCAGAACAAACATTGGAAATTTTTAAAAAAGGAATCCCAATTTTTACGATATTACAAGATGAAAATCGGCAACAAATCTTGGTTATGCTTTGTAAAACAAATCGTATGACGGTAAATCAAATTACTGAAAAATTATCATTATCAAGACCCGCTGTTTCTCATCATTTGAAATTAATGTTGAATGCCGGAATATTGTCCGTCAGTCAAAGTGGAACAGAACGCTATTATAGTGCAGATATGACGAGTACAGTAACGCTATTACAAGCGTTAACGCAATCTTTAGAAGCTGACATAAAAAATAAAGCTTAGCAATAAGTTTTTATTTTTTAAAACTAATGTTTAAACGTTTAAACGTAATGACTATTAAGGAGCTGTAATAAATGAATCAAAATATGCTATTTCAACCATTAAAACTAAAAAACGGTATTATTGTAAAAAATCGCTTTGTAAAACCTGCTATGAGTGAAGTGATGGGAGATGATAATTATCGTCCAACAGAGGCTATCATCAACTTATATCGTAACTGGGCGCTGGGAGGGACTGGCTTATTGATAACCGGAAATGTGATGATTGACTCCAATGCCCTTGGAGAAAAAGGCAATATTGTGATAGAAAATGAGAAAGATTTGGCTCTTCTAAAAAGGTAGGCAGATGCAGGGAAAATTAACGGAGCTCAAACTTGGGTACAATTAAATCACCCTGGACGACAATCACCAAAACATGTGAGTGCACAACCAGTTGGCCCAAGTGCAGTCCCTCTTGAGGGCCCCAATTCATTTGCTTTTAATAAGCCTAGAGCGTTAACTGTATTTGAAATTCAGGAAATCGTTCAACGTTTTGCTACTTCAGCAGCGATTGTTAAAAAAGCCGGTTTTGGAGGAGTAGAAATTCACGCAGCACATGGGTATCTATTGAGTCAATTTTTGTCTCCAATTTCAAATATTCGCACAGATCAATACGGAGGTTCTCTTGAAAATAGAATGAGAATTATTGTAGAAGTTTACGAAGCAATGAGAAAAAAAGTTGGTGAAAAATTTCCAATTGCCTTGAAAATTAACTCTTCTGATTTTCGTGATGGTGGATTTAGCGAGGAAGATTCAATTGAAGTTATTCATCAAATGGCTAAATTAGGTGTAGATTTAATCGAGATATCGGGCGGAAACTATGAAAATACCATGGTCCAAGGTAGTAATGCAAAAGGGGCCTTCTTCATTGATTATGCGGCAAAAGCTAAAAAAGGAATCGAGACACCAATTATTGTAACTGGGGGATTTCGTACCTTAGCCGGAATGGAACATGCTGTGTTAAATCATGAAACTGAGATGGTAGGATTAGCAAGAGCCATTGCCTTAATTCCTGATCTGCCAAATCAAGCAGCAAAAGGCACCTTCAAAGAAATTAATCTGGAAATGTTAAGTACAGGGATTAAGTCTTTAGATAAAAAAGCCGGAAGTTATATTGGGTTAAGCTATTATGAAATGCAAATGGTGAGAATTGCTAAAAACAAACCGGTGAAACGTACCCAAAATGCGTGGATTCCGCTTTGGTTCGCTTTTAAAACACAAGGTTTTGCTATGTTACTGCCACAAAGAGCTTAGAGGAGGAATCAAAATGGATAATGGAAAAGTTGTTTTAATTACAGGTGCGTCAAGCGGTATTGGTTATCAAACGGCTGAAATGTTGTTGCAGCAAGGATATCGTGTATATGGTGCTGCCCGAAGAGTAGAAAAGATGGAACCGCTCAAGGAAAAAGGCTTACAAAGTTTAAAACTTGATATTACAGAAGAAGCTTCAATTGTTAATTTAGTAGATACAATAATTCATGATGCAGGTAAAATTGATATTTTAATTAATAATGCCGGCTATGGTTCTTATGGCGTAATTGAAAATGTTTCGCTACAAGAAGCACGCAATCAGTTTGAAGTGAATTTATTTGGGCTGGCGCGGCTTGTTCAGTTAGTTTTACCATATATGAGAAAGCAAAAAAACGGGAAAATAATTAATATTTCATCAATGGCGGGTCGTGTCACTACCTATATGGGGGCTTGGTATCATGCAACAAAATATGCCTTAGAAGCCTTTAGTGATGCTCTGCGCATGGAAACGAAACCCTTTGGAATTGATGTAGTAATTATTGAACCAGGTGGTATTAAAACCAATTGGGGTATAATCGCAGCTGATCATCTTAAAGAATCCTCTCAAAAGACCGCTTATGAAATTCGAGCAAATGAAGCAGCGAAAAAAATGAAAAAATCTTATACCTCCAATCGACTGTCAGATCCTAAGTTAATTGCAGAAACAATAGTAAAAGCGGTGCATAGTAAACGTCCAAAAACGAGATATCTTGTGGGCTATGGCGCCAAAGCGTCTGTATTTTTTCACACTATTTTACCTACGCGTTGGTTTGATAGTCTGATACAAAAGGTTGTATAAGAACAAGTTTAAAAGAAAGAAATTACAATCACAAACTTACTTTAAAATTATTTTTTTAGTAACAGAAGAAGCCACTCCTTAAATGATAAGGGTGGCTTCTTACTGGTTACAGATATTAACCTGTTACTAAAGTGCAACCAACAATAAATTTTCGTAAACAAAAGTTGCTTTTTTGCTGAAATCTCGACTGAATCTATGGGTATGCTGTGTTTAAATAGTTATGGTTATTCGCTGTAGTCATGAGTAGTTTGTAAAGTACCATCTTGTTTATAAATTTGTAAGGTGGATTTCTTATTAGCTGCAATTTCTTTGCCACGGGCAATGGCATCTTCTTTTTTTTCAAATGTATCACTCGCTCGTTTGGCACCAGTCGAAAATACCTCCCACGTATCACCAGAATATTTTACATTAACAGCAGCATCCAGTAATTTCGTCGCATTTTTATCTTTGTGATGGGTATCGTCTTTTTGCGGATTAGCTGTTTGTTTAAATGTAGCCTTTTCTTTTTCACTCGCTTCGTTATACCATTTCTCTGCTTGACTGATTGCAATTGGAATGGCACGATCTTCTGGATAATCATCAGCGAGTAGGGCATTGGCAATTTCAATTGCCTTCTTTTTTACAAGCGTATCCAAATTTTTCATTGATGCAGGGTAGTCTTTCATGTTCCAAGCCATAAAACCGCCTCCAATTTTTATTGTTATTTTCATCATACTACGATAAAAATTTTTTTGAAATTGAGAAGATTGGATCACGTTTAAAGTTACGTATATAGATTGTGACAGTATAGTAAAAACAAGCGACTTTTCTATTCAAAAATGAAATGGTTATTACGTGAGATTATTATCTTCGTTAGGCTGTTGAGTGAATTGATCGGCAATAACTTGTTGAATAAGTTTTTCAATTTCTACCACATCATACTGATTACAACAATCGGAAAAAACATAATAATAACTACTATTTGTTGCAAAATTTTCATTATAGATGTTTGACAATAAAATGTCATGAGATGTTTCATCATCATACACTGTTAAATCGAGTTCATACTTATTGCCTAAGGTATTTTTTAACAACTGAATCGTCAATGCTGCTAAAAATGGATTTAAACTATGGTGAACGGCAATTGCAATATGTTTATTGGCTAAATCTTGTGCAATATTTAAGATCGATGAATAGTTGATTTCAGATAAGACATTCCGATAACGTTGCAAAGGGTCATTTGGATAAAATTGTTTTTGACAAAAATCCATAAACTTGTGCACATCATCAAAATTAAAGGGTTCCCTTAAGTTTTGGGCGGTTAAAAATAAGCCCCAAGAGTCAAAATTAAGAATGAAACCGTCAAAATAATAGAGTTGCGAGTGATACTGATATAAATAATGTGATAAAATGCGGTGCCGTTTCGGGAAAAAATTATTTTGTAGATAGCCAATTTGATTTAAGTAATTTAAAATTTGCTGATTTTGATAATCCAAATATGTTTTCTCTTCACGTTGTTGCTGTGCTAAACGATATGCAAAAGGTGAGTAAACCGAAAAATTTCGTAGACTGCAAAAGAAATCGTAAAACATCAACCCTTCATAAAGCGTATAAGGACGATCGTAGTTTTTCATATAATGAAACAAAATTTGATTTAGTTCATCAAAGAGGGGGCGATCTTTACGTTCAAAATCTGCCGCAAAAGTATATTCTCGAGTTTGGTTCAGTCGCGTGAATGTTATTTTCATCCACAGTTTAATCTGAAGTTCTTCCAAGTGATCAAAAGTAATATCCAATGCTTCTGTTAGTTCATCAATTAATGGAATATATAATTTGTTGATTTCTTGATCTAAGTCTTCTTTATTTTCACGCAAAAACCAGAAGTAACAATAGTAAAAGTAACGTATTTGATTTTCATTTCCGATAATTTTTCCTCGTCTAAGCGAAAGTTGAAATTCTTCTAAAAGCGCATTTAATTCCGTAACTCGCCGATAGTAAGTGGCTGAGCTGATATTAAAATAATCTTGAAATACCGGTCCATTAATCGATCCATTGGTAAATAACCATTTTATTATTTGATATTTGATAGAGCGTTCCAAAAACTTCAGATAACATAATTTTAAGGGAAAAGTAGGCTTCTTTTGCAAAAATAACGTTTGAGTATCTTCAATAATCGTAATATCAGCTAAAAAATCGTTTTCTACAATAAAGTTTTGTAAAAGAGTGGTATATTCACTTAGCGTATTAGGCGTAATCACTAAGTTGCGGCAAAGATTTTCCTTAGTACACTGACCGCCATTATTGTACAGGTAGACTAAGATGTCATTCATTAAATCGTATGGTTTTTCGAGCAATTCTCTTTTTAACAAATTATGCCCCCTTGTAATTTAAATGATTGTTGTATAACAAAAAATAAGATTTTGGTCTGTTACATCATCTTTATAATATTAGAAAAAATAAAAAAAATGAAGTAAAATGAAAAGAAAAGGAGGCTTGCTGATGAAAAAAACGATAATTATTGGTGCTTCCCATAGTGGTCAAATGGTAGCACGGGAATTAAAAAGATTTGATGCAGATCATGAAGTGATTTTGATTGAAAAAGAAACGGTGACACCTTTCATTGCCAGTGGAATTAATCTGGTTTTAAAGCAAGCCGTTGGTAAACTACAAGAGGCCACAGCACCGATTGCCGATTTAAACAAAATCGGTGTTAAAAGCTATTTTGGATATGAAGTAATAAAAATTGACTGGCAACAGAAAATCGTTTTTTTTACTGACGGTGTTAAGAAATTAGCGGAAACTTATGAAAATTTAGTTTTAGCAACAGGCTCACGTCAATACGTGTCAAAAAAGTATGCGGAGTTTAGTGAAATTTATTGTTATAAATCATTTTTTCAATCACAAAAGTTAATGGATGCTTTGGAAACAGCACAAACGATTGCGATTTCTGGACTCGGACATGCTGGAGTTGAGTTAGCTGAAGCGTTGCTTCAAGATGGGAAAAAGGTAGTTTTGTTTGGTCCCAATCAGCGATTATTACAGGCGTATTATGATAAAGAAATTAGTGATTTTCTCTTGTCGCAATTTGAACGAAAAAAGACTGCTGTTTTGTGTGCTGATCATCTCATTGAAGTAACTAAAAAAGACAAAGGATTAAAACTACAGTTAATCGAGTCTTCAATAGATTGTGACCTGTTAGTAATTGCAAATAATTCCCGACCGAATAGTGAGCTTTATTGGGAGGGGGTAACTCTTTTACCAGATAAATCAGTAGCAGTTAACTCTTATTTACAAACTACTCGGCCAAACGTTTATGCGGTGGGAGATTTAATTGGAATACCAGAATTAATCACCAATAAAAAAGTATGCCTATCAAAAGTGACACATGCACGTCAAACTGCTCGGACTGTAGCAAGCAATATCAGTGGCAAGAAATTCCCGCAGCCGAAGTATCTAAATACTTCATCTACCGAACTTTTTGGTTTTTATCTAGGTTCAGTAGGACTAACCAAGGAACAAGCGCAACAAGAAAGAAAGAGTATTACGACGATAAAAGTAGGCACATTGGCTTCAACTGAAGGGAGTCAAATTTTTTTACATATAGATTTAAACGAGCAAATAGTCGGGATGCAAATATTAAGTAAACAACCAGTTCAAATCTTTTGTGACTTATTAGCAATTGTGATTCGCAATCGTTGGCGGATTACCGATTTATATTACAATGCTACTTCGTTTTTTCCGATGAGCGTAACACTTACGCCGTTATTAAACGAAGCTGCGGCTGATTATTTAGCTAACTTTAATGAAGTAAAAAAGAATTCTGACCAAAGTTAATTGGTTAGAATTCTTTTTTGTTAGATAGGGTCTTAAACTGATTTTGTAGTAATTAAAATTTTAAGTAAATTACTGAGGGCGGATGAGTGTTAACACTTCGCCAAATAAAGAATAGTTATTCCCTGCTAAGCGTGCAACCGGCCGTAATTTTTCGCTTAGGATATACTCTTTAGTGACATCAAATATTTTTTCAGCAAAATAATAATCTAAAACTTTTAAAATAAATAAGTCAGAAACAATATTGCCGTTATCATCAGGTAAAGAAATTTCTTGTTGTAAGCGAACTTCTAGACGAATTAAAGGATCAACAAGACCAGGTGGGGTCACGCTATGACTTTTCACCGTCGGTAGATTGATTAATGCAAGTTCACTTTCGTCAGGCTTTAAGTTGGCTGCTGTTTCATTCATCTGATGTAAGACATTTTCATCTACCACGTGAATAACGCCTTCTTTTGTTTGACTCAAATTGTTAGCAGTGTCTTTTTTTTGCCCATTTTTACGAGTTGTTGCAATTAAAACGTAAGGTAAATCACTAGATACAACTGTAAAAAAGCTAAAAGGCGCAAGGTTGACGATACCACTCTCTTTGTTTTGCGTTGTTATCCAAGCGATTGGACGAGGGGAAACAGCTCCTGTTAAAAATTTATAATTTTGTTTTGCTCCCAAGTCAGCGGCGGAAAAATGAATCATAATTAGGCCTCCTATAATAAAAAAAATACCCGAACAACTTCAAATATAGATTAAGTGTCCGCAGATTAAAAATAGCTTGTGGACAATGAAACAACTATACTGTGTGTTCGAGTAATTTATCAAACTAGAATGTACGCATAGATACGAGATGTTCAAACAAAAGCTTATGCGCGTTTTTTGTTAGCATCACTTGTATCAAATGGTCGTACGTAGTCTTCAATTTCTTGACGTTTTGGTTCTAAGAAAGGTGGTAATGATAAGATTTCACCAGCTGTTTCATACGTTTCATCTTCTAAGAAACCAGGACCGTCCGTCGCCAGTTCAAATAAAACATTTGGTGCAGCCATAAAGTATTCAGAAGCAAAGTAAAAACGTTCTGTAAAACCAGAGTTAGGAAATTCTAATTCGTTAATGCGTCCAATCCACCATTCTAAAGCCTCTTTATCTGCTACACGTAACGCTAAATGATGGACGTTGCCAAAACCTTCTGTGGCGCGAGGAATATCATCGCGATGCTCTACGATAATACTAGCACCGTTACCACCTTCACCGATTTCAAACAAATGAAAATCACCATCACTAGCAATTTCTTTAAAACCTAAAACATTTGTTAGAACCAAAGTCATATGTTCTAAATTTTCAATGGTTACAAAAGCAGGGCCTAAGCCAACAATAGCATGTTCACTTGGAACATTACTATTTTTCCAAGGTGTACCACCGACTACGCCTTGATTATTTTGGTCAGAAATTAATTGATAGCGTTGGTTGTCAAAGTCTTCAAATTCAAGATATTTTTTACCAAAACGTTCTTTAATTTCACCATGTTCAACCTTGTTGTCGTCAAAACGTGATACCCAATAAGTTAAAGCAGCATCATCTTTTACACGAAAAGAAGTGCGGGAAATAGTGTTTGTTCCCTTTGTTCCCTTTGGAATACCAGGAAAATCAAAAAAAGTCATATCTGTACCAGCTGAACCCAAGTCATCGGTAAAATATAAGTGATACGTTTCAATATCATCTTGGTTAACAGTTTTTTTGATTAAACGTAAGCCTAAAATATCAGTAAAAAAGCGATAGATTTTTTCAGCGCTAGAAGTCATTGCTGTCACATGATGAAGCCCTCTAATTTGTGTATCCATTTTAATTCCTCCAAAGTGTTCAATTATTATTCTTACTAAAAGTAAGTATAACGAGTAATTGTTTTTTCAGCAATTAATATGCTTATCTATTAGAAGATTAAAAAAGAGTCAATTAGAAAAGTAAGGATTAAAACACAAGTAAGCATACAATACTTCAAGCTCATACAAAAAAAATTCACAATAATCCTTTTTTTGGAGTAGACTAATAGTAGAAATAGAAAGGATGTGTCTGTTTGCAACAAAATCATTTGTTTTTTGATCTGGATGGTACAATCATCAATTCGCAAAAGGGAATTTTTTCTTCTATTCGTTATGCATTAAAGAAAATGAACCTTGCTGATTTGACAGATGAAAAATTACTTTCATTTATCGGACCACCATTAATTACCTCTTTTAAGAAAATTGGCATGACAGAAGAACAAGCAGTACAAGCAGTCGCTTACTATCGTGAATATTATCAAGCTAGTGGCATGTTTGAAATTACACCTTATATGGGTATAAAGGAAACCCTTGATCAACTTGCTACCAAGAAAAAGTTATATTTAGCTACTTCCAAGCCAGAAATTTTTGCTAAGGCAATTTTGGACTTTTTAAAATTTACCCCTTATTTTACAGGAATCTATGGAGCAGACATGGATAATAAACGGGCAGAAAAAACAGAGGTTTTAGCATATGCTATTGCGTCTTCTGGTTTGAAGGATAAAAATGATGCAGTAATGATTGGTGATCGAGAAAACGACATCTTAGGAGCAAAAGAAAATGCTGTTTTACCAATCGGAGTCTTATATGGTTTTGGTACAATCGAAGAGCTAAAGGACGCAGGAGGCGAGATTTTTGTAGAAAGTCCGCTTAAATTGTTAGAATTGTTCAGTTGAAAAGTGCCAAAGTTGTAACTTTGGCACTTTTTTTTATGAAAATTATCCGAATTTACTAAGGGGCTTTGTTCAATAAAAGTCATTAATGAAGTTGATTTTATTTTATTAACTGGAGGTTAAATTTTTGTATACGTTCTAAAGCCGAACAATCGTTAGAAATAGCTTTATTTAGCTTTTTTTGTAGTCGAAATTTTTTTCTGTTTTTATGTTGACCAACCCTAGATTACGTGGTAAATTAATCAACGTTGACGAAGCAGTCACACAGTTGAAAACAACTTGAAATATTCTTGAAAAAAGTTGTTGACAATTGTAACAATGATTGCTAAACTAACGGAGTTGCTTAGTGAGCAGCACATTTCTGAAATATCATTTCAAAAAGTTTTCAAAACTTTTTGAAAAAAACAGTTGACAAACAAAACGTCAGCTGATAAGATATAAGAGTTGTTGAAACATTTAAAAAGCAACGACCAAGTAAGTTAAATGAATGAGAAATGACGGCAATAAGTCACAATCATCCGAAGTTTGAAAACAACTTCAAATGATTTCTCTTTATCGCGAACAATTTCTAAACACATTCTTTTAACAGCTTATGTAGACCTTTGAAAACTGAACAAAGCAAGCAAACGAACCAATGTGTAGGATGCTTCTTTTATAGAAGCAAACAACATGCAAGCAATAGCTAGCAAAGAATCAATTTTATTGAGCTTAACAG
>Ga0334894_1000465_pt1 | contig 48479 bp, 61 predicted proteins | sample GraSluR3_MG_6_FD_207225 | JGI IMG/M metagenome (GOLD analysis project Ga0334894, IMG submission 207225) | Sludge microbial communities from methane-producing bioreactor in Wageningen University, Netherlands - Granular Sludge_12_05 R3 | ecosystem: Engineered > Bioreactor > Anaerobic >...
TTAAACTCGGCACTGAATTGTTTGCGTTTATTTGACATAAAATAGAACCTCCTTAATAATAATTTATTATACATTATCTTTAAGAATTCTTCTATTTAACTTGTCCGTAATTTATTCTAACATCAAAGATGCAAGTAACGGTTAGGAAACCAAAAGTAAGTGATGCTAAAGAATTGCTTGATTACATGAAGGATGTAGATTGTGAAACAAAATTTTTAGCCCGCGAACCGGGTGAACTTTCTTTTACAGTAGAGCAAGAAGAGGCTTTTATTAAAAATATTATCGATGATTCAACCCAACAAATGTTAGTTGCCTTATTTGATGGACAAATTGTTGGAAATTGTTCTGTCGGAAGAGTTATGAACAAGCGAAGATATTTACATCGAGCAGCTTTGGGGATTTGTGTGCGACAAGCTTTTTGGGGCATGGGCATTGGAAAAATATTAATGCAAGAAAGTATTAAATGGTGTAAAAACAGTGGAATTGAACAACTTGAGCTAGAAGTTGTCACTCATAATGAACGAGCGTTAAAAATGTATCAAAGCCTAGGGTTTGAAATTCAAGGGACAAAAAGGCATGCTCTAAAATATAGTGATGGCACCTATGCAGATGAATATTTTATGATACTATTTATGAAGGATTAGTAAAACATATTTTGTATAAGAGATGATCTCTCGGAATCTTTATTGATCATGCCAGCAAATCTGGCAACTGAACTTTGAAAAGTAAATATTATCCGTAAATGAAAAAAATAAGCATGAGAAATAAACATAACTGTCGCTATGTCTTAAAATAGGTTATAATAGACGAAGGATTATGCCGTTTTTTGAACCAACTGTCTTAGGGTGGATTCGTAAGGCAAATCCCATGCATCTAGATGTTGTAGCATCATGATGTGATAGAGGCGGCAGTACCACATCTTAGTAGAGCGGTGCCTGCCGCTTTCTAATAGAAAATCTAATTTCTCACGTTTGTTTGAACGTTCTGCAGAGGTTCTTGCATTGTATTCTTTTTTCCATTGATTACTATCCCTAGGCGGGATATTAAAAATTCTAGGATTGTCTTTCATTGCGACATGAACAGTTCTCCCATATTTGGATTCAGAACATGGATTTGAACAGGAACAACCATATTTTCTGCTGACCAATGGGCAACGAAATTTCACGCGATATTTTGAAGGCTCAGAGCCGTCGCGGTTCATACGACGTCCTTCTTTGCATATAGGAACCCCATCATGACCAATGGTAAAGTCGTTTTTGTAAGGGAGTTTGATACCACCTTTACCATTCAGATCAATGAAGGGAGTGATGCCTGTTCGTTTGCAGTATTCATAATAAGGCATGGCATCATGAGCAGAATCGAGAAGGAGTTTATCAACATGAAAATCCGGTAAAAAGTTCTTCATTCTGAAAAAAGTATGTAGGAATCCATGAGAATCATGTTTTGAAGCTGGAGACAGTAAAGGGAATACAGGCAGGTCGCTTTCAGAATCAGATGCGACGAGCATATAGAGATCATAACCATGATAAAAGCAATCTCTAGAAGAATCCCAACCGATATCACAGTCAGGTTGAGAAAAGTAACGGTCACACTTACAATCAGTGATTCCCTTTTCTTTGCAATCACAAACACGATGTTTGCGTTCTCTGTGAGAAGTGACGACGGGAGTGCCATCACCGGCTAAAGCAAGAGAATCAGGGTTGATTAATCCTTTTTGTAGAGATAGATTAAGAAATTCATTTTTATAAAGTTTGAAAAGAGAACCATAAGGCTGTGCATCGATGTCAAAGACAGTATTTTCGAGTTCAGGAAGAAGCTGTGCAACCGTGATTTTTTCAACAGAATCAGCTTTAGAACCTTTAGTTTTTGGCTTTTTCACCTTAACTTTTAAGGGATGAACATTGGGAGAAAGATGATCTTGGTCAGAATCCCAAAGACGATTAAAGAAATCATAAAAGGTACCAACACCGGGAGTATTGCCAAACTCAAAGCCACTAAGAATGGCATAGAGAGGATTGATTTTCAACTGTGCTGCCCAGTCAGTGATGGAAGTAACTTTGAAATCGATGGATAAAAGATAGGAACGGTGCATACGAGAAGGGATCCTTGGTTTTGGGCCGTACTTGGAATATTTGGATTGCATGAGTTGATCGGTAAACGAGAGATCAAGATTCCAAAAGCGGTCAATGATATCCCAAGTAGAACGAGCGAGTTTATCAGGATCAGGATAATATTTACGAAGCATTTCAAGAACAAACGTTTGATAGGCGGAATGACCGCCAGAATTAACAGGTAACAAAAAAATCGCCTCCAATCGAAAAATATGTCTCGTCAACAAGGGCGCGAAGCGCCGCATTTTTCGATTGAATTGTCAATAGTTTTTGACAAAAAAGTGGGGGTTTTTAATAAAAAGGAATCTGGAAGCCTTATGAATCAAGGCTTAGAGATTCCGAAAGTATATAGAGTTGTGAGGAGGATATTTTTATGAACAGAATGAACATCATATGCTTAGGAGTAAAGGATATGGCAAGATCAATTGAATTTTATCGGGATGGTCTTGGATTTAAAACAGATGAAAAAAGCAATAATGCAAAAGTAGTTTTCTTTAACACGTCGGGTACGAAGCTTGAATTATTTCCGCTTGATTTATTGGCTAAGGATATTAATGAAAACAACCCGCCTAAAATCACCAGCGGATTTGGAGGAATAACACTTGCTTATAATGTAAAAAATAAAGAAGAAGTAAGTGAGGTTATTGAATTAGCAAGAAAGGCTGGAGCGAAAATTGAAAAAGAACCACAAGATGTATTTTGGGGAGGCTATCATGCTTATTTTTCAGACCCCGATGGATATTATTGGGAAGTTGCGTGGGGGCCAAATTTTAATTATGATGAGAATGATATGTTGGAATTTTAGAAACTTTTGCAAAAAAACGATTGTTTTCGTGTTAGCAATGTCGTTGTTTTTTGTAGGATGCAAGCCGGTTGAAGAGAGTATAGAAGATTCTTTGAGCCCGGAACAATCGGACTGGTTAATTGTCATGTGGGGTATTTGAAAGGAAGAGATATTATTAAGATTAGAGAGTATAAAAAATCAGTGTTTGATGTAAGAATGATGAACCTTTGTGCTTGGATAACAATTATTCTTACTTATATAACACCTTATAGAGTAAATGAGGAAGGTTCTATTTTATTTGGTTATCCGTTTGCATTTTATATAAGACATCCTTTAAACAAATCTAGGATACCTTTATTGGGTGGGAGTCTAGACTTATTGATTTTCATAATAGATTTAGCCATAATTTATTTAGCAATAAAACTTTTGAATATGGTTTTACATATTTTTAATACAGGAGACTTGAAATGATTAGAAAAATAAATGGAGTAGAAGAAATTAATAAGGTGATGAAAATTTGGCTAGATACAACGGTTGCAGCTCATTGTTTTATTGAAAAAGAATATTGGCTTGAACATTATGATAGTATTAAAAATAGTTATTTGCCTAACAGTGAAACTTTTCTTTATATTGAAGAAAATCATATTGTGGGTTTTATCAGTATTGTAAATAAAAATAATATTGGTGGCTTATTTATAGATATAGAATTTCAAAGAAAGGGAATTGGAAGAAAACTTATTGAATATGTTCAAGAACAATACGGTGACCTAAGCTTGGCAGTTTATAAAGATAATGAGAAAGCAGTTCAGTTTTACAAGAATTCCGGCTTTAAGACAATGAGTGAACAGCTTAATGAAGAAACTAGTAAAGTAGAATATATTATGAAATGGGTGAGGTAACAAATAAATGAAAAAAATATTGATGTATATATATGATGATATGGCGGATTTTGAGGTGACACTTTTAGCCCATTTGCTAGGCAGGAATTCTGGTTATAGGATCATTTCTATATCAGAAACGATAGACCCAGTGTCTAGTGCGTCAGGATTAACTTATCTTCCGAAAACAAGTATTAATAAAGTGATTCATGAGGATGTTGAAGGGATCATTATTCCAGGAGGGTGGAAGAAAGGCTATAGTGAAGATTTAATGAGTCTTTTACAGGACTTAAATGATCGAAATAAATTCATAGCTGCTATTTGCGCCGGACCATGGATGGTTGCCAAATCCGGTGCATTAAAAGGCAAAAAATTTACGACGTCTATAAGTACATGGACAGAAGAACAGATGAAAAATTTTTGTGAAGAAGATCCGTTTGAGTGGACCAATTATCAAGATTCTCGAATTGTAAGAGATAAGAACATAATAACGGCAAAGGGCGTTGCTTTTATTGATTTTGCAACCGAAGTTTGTGATTATTTGGGTGAGTTTAAAAACGCAAAAGAAAAGGATGAATTTATGAATCAATTTGTTCCAGGTAATTGTAATGAGATTTAGAAAAATAGTCTTGATTATAGGAATAAGTTTAGTATTAATGATTTCGGCAAGTTCATGTGGCCAAACAAGTAAAGAATCTGAGCTTAATGATGGAAAGTATACCTTAAAAGTAAGTGAACAAGAAAACACAGGAGCAATCTTTCCGGCAATCACTATTTCAGATGGAACATTCACATTCACCTATGATCCTTTAAGCAGTTACCTATCTTATGGAGAATATGATATTCAGGATGATAAATTAATATTAACAACAGTGGATGAAAAGTATCAATATACATTTCATATTAATGGAAAATCATTGTTCTTTATAGAAGAAGAATCATCAGATGTGAAATTACTAGATGCGAACCTGGGTATTCAAGTTCTAGATAGGGATGAATTTGTATTTGTAAATTAGACGAGGACGAGGTGAAACTCATGAGAAAAACACTTCAAGATGTGGCAAGGTATTTAAAGGAAATTATGGTGACTGAAACACATGAAAAATATGCGATTAAATTCTCATATACAAACGTTTCAGATGATGCGAGTATACGTGAAGGCGTTATAGCCTTTAGAATTTTTTTGGCTCGTCTTTACGATGAATTATACATCAAAGGCGATATCTATGATAAAAGCAAAAAAGTTGCTCATGAATACGAAAATCGAACTACGCTTTCGGTATATTATCCATTCTTGCATAATGTGAAAACCATACTAATGAACATAGGCTATCATGGTAGGCCTTTTGAAAATACGAACGTTTTTGTATGTGATCATACCATATTCAATGAAAAACTGTCTGTTACTAAAAATCTTGAGTGTCTTCGATTTCTAGAGGATTGTGGTCTTTGCATTGACGGTGTTGATATAAATAAAAAAAAGCAAAATTTGTCAGATATCAAAACCATAAAAATTACATATCCAGATAACCCCACTATGCTGACAGGACTCAAGGCTATGGCAGTTGCAGAAAAAGACCAGGGCACCCTTGTCAACCAAGATATTTTTTTACGATGTGAGTATAGGATATTGAAAAAGGATGAAACCGATGTGCTTTTCATTGTTGAGGATACGATAAAACATTTATCCGCAAATGTTCAAGGGTTCATTCTGGGACTGCATCAGCGCTATTTAAACAGGGGACTTCGTTGTGTTGTTGAAATAAAAGGTTTTCATATCTACATAAAGTATTGCTATAAACGAAAAGATCTATGGGGGATTAATGCTTCCCTCAACAATGGCTATCATATTAATGTGAAATCGACAAAGACACATGAATACACGGATATTATTAAAACGTTTTCTCCAATATTACAGGAACTAATTGCCAAGGGATATGGTTGTGGTAGAAAAAGAGAAATCGGTCATTGTGATGGCGGTTGTCGTGGACTTCCCATATCGTTGGATGATTCTGTTTTAAATTTACGAGATAACATTGAAACATGGTTTGATCAAGAGTTGTCATACCTACAAAAGTCTTGATGAACTAGATTACTTCAAAGGAGATTATGAAAATGAGTGTATTTTTTTATGGATGCATTACTATAGATGGATTTCTTGCGGACAAAAATCACAACTTGGACTGGCTTTATCAAACAGGGGCAATAGAAGAAACCGGTTATGACGCTTTCTATAAAAATATGGATATTACAATAATGGGCAAAAGAACATTTAATGAAATTGAAAATCTAGAAAATATCGAGAGTCTTTATCCAACCACACAAAATTATGTTTTTACACATGCTGAAAGTTTATCGGTCAAAGAATTTATTCCTATGAATTGTGATCTTGTTGATTTTGTGAAACAAATAGAGCATGATAAAAATATCTGGATTGTTGGAGGAAACACAATATTAGGTCCACTTTTAGATCAAGATATGGTTGATAATATGATCATACAGATTGCTCCTGTGCTATTAGGCAGAGGAATACCGCTGTTTTCACAAGAAGAAATGGTGAAACGGTTTTACTTGAAAGAAGTAAAAAAATACGGACAATTTGCAGAATTAATATATTGTAAAATATAGATGACATAACCATATTTTGGGAGAAGGAGAGAGATTTATGAGTGAAATTATTAGAAGTGATGTAAATGAAGAGTGGGCACATTCAGGAATTATTGAAGCAGGAGAATTTGCTTATATTGGGTATTGTGTTGGAAATATTGGAAAGTCAATAGAACAACAGGTTCACGGAGCTATTGATCATCTGGAAAAAAGGCTAAGTTCGATTGAGCTTGGACTAGAATCAGTCGTTCAGGTTGATTGTTTGTTTAGGGACATTTGGGATATTCCGCTTATGGAAAAAGTATTCAAGGAACGCTTTAAAGGTCATTATCCAGTCAGAAAATCAATTCAGACGGAGTTTGCACATCGTGGCGGAGAAGAAGGGCTACAATTTCAATTAGATGCGGTAGCGTATAGAGGAATAAAATGATAGTATTTAAAGAAGCCACACTCGAAGATGCAAATGAGTTAGTTGAAGTCAAAATTGAAGCGTTTAAAGAAGATGTGTTATTATATGGAGCCGGACCGAGTGGATACGATTCAATTGATTTCCAACGAAAGCTTATCCTCAATAATATATGTTATAAAATACTTGATAAGCATAAAATTATCGGCGGTTTTGTGTTATTTGACAAAGGAAACAGTCATTATAGAATAGGCAATATTTTCATTGATCCAAAATATCAAAATAAAGGGATAGGAACATTAACGATTCAATTTATTGAAAAGGAATTTGACCATGTGAAGAAATGGTCATTGGATACGCCGTATTTAAGTTACAGAAACCATCATTTTTATGAGAAAATGGGCTATAAAAAAGTTGGAGAAACTCAATTAGAAAAAGGCAGTAAATTTCGATTATTTGAATATGAAAAACATGTTGAATCGTTTAAAGGAAAGAGGATATAAAAAGGCATCATTAGCAGTTCAGAAAGATAACTATGCAGCAAAGATGTATCAAGATCTCGGATTTAAAATTGTAGAAGAGCTAAGCGAAGAATATATTATGGTTTATCATTTTACTGACATTCGTTGAAAGGGGTACTGCAATGGAAGTAGATCATATATTTATCTGCACAAAATATAAGGCGCCTGAAGCCGAGTTACTTAAAGATTTTGGCCTTAAAGAGGGAACTTCCAATACTCATCCTGGACAAGGAACTTCTAATAGAAGATTCTATTTTAAAAATATGATGTTAGAATTATTATGGGTTGAAGACATTACAGAGGTGAAAAACAGTAGAACAGAAAAGATGAAGCTCTATGAGCGGTGCTTAGTAAGGACAAAGGAAACCTCTCCATTTGGTATTGCATTTCGGCCAACCATAGAGGAAAACGAATCAGCTCCATTTAAAACATGGGATTACAAACCGTTATATTTACCTGACTTTCTAAAGATTCAAGTGGCAGAAGAGATTCCATTAAGTGAACCGATGTATTTTTATTTACACTTTGCTAAAAGAGAAAATAATTTTAGCGAGATAATTGAAGTGACAAATATCACTATATATACAAACCGGGAAGATGAGTTATCTGATACTGCAAATATAATTAATCAGCTGGATAACATAAATATTGTTCGTGGAAAAGAACATCTTATGCAACTAGAGTTTGATGGTGGTATTAGAAATCAGACGAAAGACTTTAGACCACAATTACCGTTAATTATTATGTGGTAACAGAAAAAATGGGGTTTTATTAAATGAATGTGCATATTAGACGTATTGAAAAAGAGGATGTAAATGTTGTATCAGAAATCATCTGTAGAAATTTTATGGAGGTAAATATAAAGGATTACCCTAGAGAAGAGATGGAGTATTTGTGTCAAACATACACCCCACAAAAGATATTTGAGATATCCGATTATGCTCATATGTATGTTGCGTGCCTTGAAAATGACGTGGTTGGATGCGGAGCGATTCATAGTTTTAAGGGAAAAAAAGACGAAAGTATGTTAAAAGCAGTTTTTGTATTACCAGAATTACATGGCCAAGGTATCGGAAAAGAGATCCTTGGAAAATTAGAAGAAGATAAGATGTTTTTGAGTGCAAAAAGAGTCGAAGTATTGGCATCAATTACAGCTTGTAAATTTTACCTAAAGAGGGGATATACTTATAAAGGGGGAGTAAAAGAACTAGATGGAGACGGTCTTTATCACTTGGAGAAGCTGAGAAAATGATATTAAAATATATTGCTACTGTAGGGGGTTAAATGGGTGAAAATCGAGAAAATTGTCAAAAGTGATTATAGATACAAGGGACTGATTGATTCATATAATCGATTTGATGGAATGTTTGCAATATTCTATTATGCGTTATTGATGATTGCTTATTATGTTATGGGTGTAATTTATACAAAAAAAGATATTTATCTAGGGATACACATGAACCTAGCACTCGTAATTATAATCATATCTTATATGATAATCAAAAAACAGAAAATTGAATCGATTGGTTTTACTAAACGTAATATTGGAAAGTCTATGGCGTTAGGTATTGTAACCGCAAGTATCGTGTTCTTAATTAATTTTATACCGGGTGCAATAAGTGGAAGAGAATTAAATTCAGTCTCAAAATTACTGTCAAATTTCATATATTATTTTTTGATTATTGCATTAGTTGAAGAAATTGTTTTCAGAGGATTTTTGCAAACAAGAATTTATGGCATAATAAAGAAGCCGACATTAGCAATTATTTTGGTGGCCTTTATGTTTATGTCAATGCATATACCTTTTCAAATGGGAAGAGCAAACATGGATTTGTTAACCTTTGTATCAAATAATTACATAACTCTTTTATTTCAATTTGGATGGCATTTTGTTTTTAATAGTATGTATGTGAAGTATAATTCGATTGTAGCGCCTACAATATTTCATACATTTATGAATTGGAGCAATTATTTGTTTGTCTGAAAAATAAATAAAAAAGGATGGAGAAGGCTTAAATATGGACCATCTAGTGAATTAATAGACAGATGTACCGCTGGAGAAATAAAGGACTGGATTGAATTAGGAACAATATTTGTTCTTCCGGAATATCAAGGGAATGGGATGGCTAATCTGATGATTAAAAAAATTGCAAATGAATTAAAAAAGAAGGGCATCAATGAAATCTGTCTGGATAGCGGATATAAAACGGCTCAAAAGATATGGACACAAAAGTTTGGAAAGTGGACCTTAGTGAGATTGGAGAATAATTATGAATATTGACTTATTATTTAAAGAATATCCATATTTGGAATCAGATGAATTAGTGTTGAAAAAAATCACGCATAATGATCTAAATTCGTTTTTTGAATTATGTAGTGATGAAATTTTGTTTAAGTATAAGCCGGGCAAGGCTAAGAAAAATATTCAATCAGTAGACAATATGATTGATCATTATGAGAGAGACTTCAATAAGAAGAAAACTATCTTTTTAGGGATATATCTAAAATCAAATCAGACAACGTTGATTGGTTTAGGTGAAATTTTTGATTTTGATAAGAAAGCAAATGTTGTAACAATTGGTTATACAATCAATCGGAATTATTGGGGGAATGGTTATGCAAGCAAATATACAGATTTAGTGTTGGAGTATTTGATAAACACCATTGAAGTTAATAGAGTACAAGCATTTGTTATGCCGGAGAATACAAAATCTCATAAGGTCTTAGAACGTAGTGGATTTGTGAAAGAAGGTACTATTAGGCAAGGATATATTTGGAAAGATAAAGGTGTTGTTGATTTGACCTTATATTCAGTTTTAAAAAAAGAATATAATGGATTGAGGTGACTAAGTCGGGTTATGATTTTTAATGAGGTGAAGTATGAAAAAAATTCAATATTCAATCGAAATTAACATGTCTAAAGAAATTGTGTGGAAGACGCTTTGGGAGGATAAAACATTCCGTGAATGGGCTAGTATTATTGATGAAGGCACATATATAAAGGGAGTTATGAAAGAAGGAAATCAAATTCAGTTCATATCTTCTGTAAATGGTTACGGGGTAACAAGTTTGGTCGAGAAATGTATTCAAAATGAATTTGTTTTATTCAAGCACAATGCTGATACAAAAGAAAGTGGAGAGCAAGAACGCGAGAAGGAGTGGACTGGTGGAACAGAGAGCTATTTGCTCACAGAAAAAGATGGAATAACTACAGTAACGGTTAAAACCGATATTCCATACGAACAAGAAGAAACGTTTAATGTAAGGTTTCCTAGAGCTTTAAATCGTTTAAAAAGCTTAGCAGAAAAAAATCATTGATGACGAATGTTTTACGGTTAGCTACTTACATTTAAGGAGGGGAAGAATGAATATATTAAAAAGCGTCATAATCTTTTTATTATTCATCTTGCTATTAGCAGGATGCAAGGCTACAAACAATCAAGAAGAACAGGTTGAAAAACTTGAGAAAATGAATGATGAGCTGATGAGTCAGTTAAACGATGCTGAGACTCAGCTCATGTTACAAATTGAGGAATTACAATCACTGAATGAAGAGGTAGGTAGTTCTGAGTATATCAATCATTATATGTCGTCTAAATGGTCTGTATTTGGAGGTTATTATGAGTATTCAAGTGATGAAAGCCCATTCATATATCCAGATGAATCAGCACCTCACGTTCATGATGAAGTGACGAGATGGCTTAAAGAAAATCCGGTAGTTGAGGTAATCATGAGGACCAATAACGGTCTATATCTAGCGAGAATTCCTACAATTGAAAATTATGTATATGTTAGTGAAAATAGTTTGACTGCACTTGATGCGGATGATATTCCGAAAATTCCTTTAGGGGATATATCAGTCAATGATTGTAGTATTGGTGATTCAATAGAAAAGCTTAAGCTAACATTCGATGGAAAAACAACTTATGGTGTTGAGAATGGTGCTAAGATGGTTGGTTTCTTTAGCAATAATGCTGAAACAGTATTTGAAGAAAAGGGTTTATGTTTTGTTGATGAATATAAACGTATCATTGGATTTCGATTTTCATCAAATGAGTTTATATTAGACAATCAATTTACTATTGGGGATTTGGCAAAAGAGGCGATTAACCATTATGATGACAAATTTGGAAGAGATGAAACCTATAAAAATGATGGATACGATTATGAAAATGAACGTTATGTCTATATTATAGGCGAATATTTTTTGGAATTTGGCTTCGATACAGAGGAGCTAACAGATGCGTCGCGTATATCTTATGTTAGTTGTAGGAAGAAATGGTGGTAAATATTATTTTGTATGGAAGGTGAAGTAGTGGAATTTAGAAGAATAACAATTAAGGAAAAAAATCAAGTGATGTATTTTTTCAGGGAATGTCCGGATTATTTTGAACTAACAGAGGGAGTTCAGCCCGATAACTGTGATGACTTTTTTTATGATTTACCCCCGAATAAAACTATAAATGAAAAGTATTTATTTGGTGCTTTCAAAGAAGATGCACTTATAGGAGTTGTTGATTTAGTGTCTGACTTTCCCGAAAAAGGCGAATGGATTATTGGATTATTATTAATTCATCCAAATGCACGAGGTATGGGATTAGGTAGGGCAATGCACAATGAGATTAAGAAATTTGTTAAGAATCAAGGTGGAAAAAAGTTACGAATCGGTGTAATGGAACAAAATACAGATGCATTAGGCTTTTGGAGCAAAATCGGCTATCAACAAATAAAAATAACTGAATCAAGAAAATTTGGGATTAAAGAGAGCAAAGTGGTTGTAATGAATTATTACTTTTAAAAATATAAATACGAAATGGGGTGAAGGGAAATGGCTATAGAAAAACAGTACTTTACGGATTTTGAAGAGATATTGTCACACAGGTATGATTATGAAGCAGACTATTGGACAACTCACGACAAACGTTTAATAAAAGGTTCCCCTTTTTCAACTCTGGATAGTTTGCTTTATCTTTTAGAATTGGGGATGGAACCTACTGAACCCTTGCTTAAAGAATGTGTCGAATTGATATTTAGTACATGGAAAGAAGATGGAAGTTTTAAGTTGTATCCACAAGGCTCTATTTACCCATGTCATATAGCTAACGCAGCTAATGTGCTATGTCACATGGGGTGTGTTGACGATAGTCGCTTGCAAAAAACCTTCCAACATCTATTAGATATTCAATATACCGATGGCGGTTGGCGTTGTAATAAATTTAGCTTTGGTCGAGGTCCGGAAACTGAGTATTCAAACCCATTCCCAACACTTACTGTTTTAAACGCATTTCGCTTTAGAGATGATTTTAACAAAGAACCAGCGCTTGACAGAGCAGTAGATTTCTTACTTGAACATTGGACAATCAGAAAGCCGATTGGCCCATGTCACTATGGAATGGGTACATTATTTATGCAGGTAGAATATCCTTTTCGAAACTACAATCTTTTTATTTATGTATATGTGTTGTCTTTTTATGACCGTGCTAAAAAAGACATCCGATTTTTGGAAGCCTTAAAAGCATTGGAATCCAAAATGGTGGATGGACAGATTGTTGTTGAGCGCGTTATACCGAAGCTGGCCAAATTATCTTTTTGTAAAAAAGGTGAACCGAGTGCATTGGCAACAAAACGCTACAACGAAATTTTAGAGAACATGACAAAAGATTAAAGATTACTCACCAATTAAGAGTTATAGATATGAGGTTGAATAAAATGAATTTGAGAGCTGATTGTAAGAAGTGTTTTGGGTTATGCTGTATAGCATTTCACTTCTCTACTACAGATGGTTTTCCAATGGATAAAAAGATTGGAGAAGCCTGCTTAAACCTAAAAGAAGATTTTACTTGTAATGTTCACAACAATCTTTGGAATGACGGGCTAAAGGGTTGCGTAATATTTGATTGTATTGGAGCAGGACAAAAAGTATCGCAAGGTACATTTAATGGCAAGGACTGGAGACAATTTCCCAGTTTAATGAATCCAATGTTTGAAGTTTTTTCAATTATGCTACAATTATACCAGATGTTATGGTATCTCCATGAAGCGATGATGTTGCGTTCAGCAATTTCTATTCATAGGGAAATACAATTAATTATTGATAAAATGGAAGAATTGACTAATCTTGAACCGGACAAATTACTTGATATAGATATTACAAGGCAACGCGAAAATGTTAATAAAGTGCTTGTAAAGGCGAGTAGATTTGAAAGAAATAAAGTATGTAATGAAAATGACGATTTAGGACGTAATAATATTATTAATAGAGGCGCCGATTTTATCGGAAAAGATCTTAGACAAGTCAATCTTAGAGGGGCAAACTTAAGGAGTGCTTATCTTATTGCTGCCAACTTAAATGGAGTAGATATGAGAGGAACGGACTTGATAGGGGCTGATCTTCGGGATGCTGATATTAGAGGAGCTGACCTTTCAAAAAGCTTCTTTCTAACTCAAAGGCAAATAAATGCAGCTATTGGAGACAATACTACGAAACTACCAATTTTTCTTGACCATCCGGTGCATTGGGGAAATAATGAAGTTGTTTTATGACATGGTCAAACGGATTAAGTTATAAAGGAGGGGCAATAATTGAGCAACCTAATTGAACAAAGATTTAAAAGCTATCCAGAAGAAGTAAGTGATTTAGCTTTTCAAATGAAAACGTTATTGTATGAAGTTGCAGAAACTGAAGGTATTAAACATATTGAAGAAAGTTTTAAATGGGGAGAGCCTAGCTTTAAAGCGCCAGATGGAAGTCCCATTCGGATGGATTGGAAAGAAAAAACGCCAGAATATTTTAAAACATTGTATTTCACTAGCGCTTAGATATCATAAAATAAAAAAATTACCATTATTAGGTGTATAAAATCAGAAAAGAGGTTTAAAATGAAAACAATTGGATTAATCGGTGGTATGAGTTGGGAGTCATCGTTAGAATACTATAGGATGATTAATGAACTCGTTAAGTTAGAATTAGGCGATTTGCATTCTTGCAAGAGCATTATGTATTCGGTCGATTTTGCAGAGATTGAGTTATTACAACATAATTCCCAATGGGAAGAATTAAGTGACATAATGATTACAGCAGCAAGTAGTTTGGAAAAAGCCGGAGCTGATTTCATAGTTATATGTACGAATACAATGCATAAAATGGCTGATGAAGTACAAAATAAAATTAGTATTCCATTATTACATATAGCAGATACAGTGAGTACTGAAATCGTTGGAATGGGACTAAAAAAAGTTGCTTTGTTAGGGACTCGATTTACAATGGAACAAGATTTTTATAAAGGTAGAATTAAAGATAAATATGGAATAGATGTTATTGTTCCGAACGAAGAAGATAAAAAAGTAATTCATGATGTTATATATAAGGAATTAGTCAAAGGGAGTTTTAAAGAAGATTCAAAAAAGAAATATATTGAAATTATTCAAAAACTCATCGAGCAGGGAGCAGAAGGTATTATCCTCGGTTGTACTGAAATACCTTTACTTATCAAGCAGCAAGATGTACACATACCAATTTTTGACACAGCTTCAATTCATGCACGAGCTTCAGTAAAATATGCACTAGAGCAATCATAAATCGAATTCCAGGAGGCGATATTTATCAATACAAAGGATATCATACTACGTAATGAAAGGGCATCAGACTATAGAATAGTTGAAGAAATAACAAGAGAAGCTTTTTGGAACCACCATACCCCAGGATGTGATGAGCATTATTTGTTACATATCATGCGTAAGGCGGATTCATTTATAGCAGAACTTGATATTGTTGCCCAAGTAAATGGGGAAATTGTTGGTAACATTGTTTACACTAAAGCAAAAATTCTTGATGATTCAGGGGTCAATCACAATGTGATTACATTTGGTCCTATTTCTGTTTTGCCGGCATTTCAAGGAAAGGGAATTGGGCGTAATTTAATTGAATATACGAAGAAAAAGGCAAAAGAACTTGGTTATAAAGCGATACTTATATACGGCGATCCTGACTATTATTCGAGACTTGGATTTGTCTCTGCAGAAAAATATAATATTTGCACATCGGACAATATGTATGCAGTTCCATTACAGGCAATAGAATTATATCCAGAAGCATTGTCGAATATTAAAGGACGTTTTATAGAAGATAAAATTTATGATATAGATGAAAAAGCGGCTAAAGAGTTTGATAAAGGATTCCCTTCAAAAGATTTACTTTGGGACCTTCCATCACAAAAAAGGTTTCAAGAATTAGTGAAAATGAAGATTCCAAGATAGGAGAATATATCTTGAATGGTTTTATATTAATTTTACCAATAATTTTTATACGTTACGGAATAGTGAGTTTTTTTGGAAAACAAGCATCTAAACGCACAACTTTTTTTCCACCAAGAAAAGGTAAAGAAACATTAGCCTATTGGATTTATGAAATAACGACTTTACTAATGATTATTGTATTGTTCTTCAATGAAATAGAGCTAGATACCACGATAAATATTATAGGGTTAGGAATAAGTTCTATTGGGATGATTGTATATGCTATATCAATTGTCCATTTCGCAAAACCTAATGAAAATGGATTGAATACAACGGGGATATATAAAATTTCTCGTAATCCTATGTATATAGCCTTCTTTTTATATTTTTTAGGGTGTAGTATTTTAATCAATTCATGGATGTTATTCTTTATCCTTGTTATATTTCAAATTTCAGTACATTATCTTATTGTTTCAGAAGAAAGATGGTGCATCGAACAATTTGGAGAAGAGTATATTTATTATATGAAAAAAGTTCGACGATACTTATAGTAGGTGAATTATGAAAAAATATGGAATTATTATCGATTTGGATGGAACGTTGATTCATAAAGGAAAGGCAACTGACGGGGCGAGTGACTTTATAGAATATCTTAGATCACAGAAGATTCCATTTCGTGTTATAACGAACAGCGTTGGGAGGACACAAAAAGAACTATCTGAAAAAGTGAAGAATGTAGGTATTGAAATAAGCGAAGAGATGTTTCTTAATCCAATTACTGCACTTAATCATTTTATCGAAAAAAATAAAGTGCATTCGTATTATTTTGTAGGTCCTAAGATAATTGAAGAAAGCTTAGCAATAGCATCAACATTTGAGGGGATTCCGGACTATGTTATTTTTAGCGGATTTGAAAATTCGGATTATATATTATTAAATAGAGTGTTTAGATATTTGAAACAGGGTGCTAAGTTAATAACGATGTCAAATTCTGAATACTATATTACTGAAAATGGACCGATGCTAGATACAGGAGCATTTACCCGAATGTTTGAACAACATGCAAAGAGTAAGTCGATATTATTCGGGAAGCCCTCAAAAAAGTTGTTTTTATTGGCATTGGAAGAAATGAATTTAGAGTCTAGCCAAGCAATTGTTGTTGGCGACGATGTTTTGACAGATGTGAAAGGTGCAAAAGCACTTGGATTATATTCTGTTTTAGTCAAGACGGGCAAGTATCAACAAGATGATGAAACAAAAGAATATCCCGATATGCTTGTGAATACGTTGAGAGATTTAGTGGGAATTGGCCCCATGCTGAATGAATAATGGAGGAAACTGCTATGAAAATTGTGGTTATTAATGGTACAGAAATCAAAGGATGTACATTCCATATGAAAGAAACATTTATGTCTGCGTTTAAAGATAAAAATGAAATAATTGAATTTTATCTTCCAAAAGATATGCCTTATTTTTGCTCCGGTTGTAAAACGTGTTTTTTCAAAGATGAAAAAATGTGTCCACACGCAAAAGTTACAATGCCTATATGGAATGCGATTTTGGAAGCGAATTTAATTGTTTTTGCATTTCCGGTATATGCGCTTCGCGCTCCGGGACAAGTGAAGGCTTTACTTGATCATCTCTGTTGCCATTGGATGGTACACCGTCCGGAAAAAGAAATGTTTTTAAAACGTGCAGTCATCATTACAAACAGTATTGGAGCACCCAATAGAGCAGCACAAAAAGATGTTATTACGAGTTTGAACTGGTTAGGTGTGTCTTCGGTAACCTGTGTTGGAGCGGGACTGATGGAAGGAGTGATATGGGAAGAATTGTCGGATAAAAGGAAAGATATATTGATTCGAAAAGTTGAAGCTGTTGCCAATAAATATAAAAAACATACAAATGTTTTTCAACCGGCAAATAAAAGTTTTAAGATTTTTATGCTTTTTGCAATAAGTAAAATGATGCATAAGAGTATACTTAAGAATGAAGAAACACCATCCGCAGATAACCTACACTGGATTAAAAATGGATGGATAAAAGCAAAATAGTGAATTAGGAACAATGAAATGGATTTTGCATAAGGAACGGAGACACTATAAATGCTAAACAAAACATTCAATTATCTTCACGACGTTGCAAACAGGTCAAAGTGGGTTAAAGGATTCTTATTAATTATGTACTTGGGATTCATAAGTTATTTTGCTTTTGTTACCAGAGTAGAAGGAATAAATAGGTCGTATATTAACACGTATAATTTGCTACCTTTTTATACAATAGGAAGATACCTTAAAGTAAACGATTTTTCAGATTTAATTAAATTTGTCATAAATATAATGGGAAATATTTTTGTTTTTATGCCTGTAGGTGTATTTGTCCCTTTTTTATTCCCTAAAAAAGATTGGGCATATAATATAATCAATATTGTAAGTATTGGATTTCTTTTTAGTCTAGGGGTCGAAGCTATCCAGTTTATTATGTCAGTAGGGGTATTTGATGTAGATGATTTAATACTTAATACAATTGGAGCATTATTTGGATGGAAAATATATACTTGGTGGAAAATACAGAAGGATTAGTAGCAATGAAGCATCAAATAAGAAAAATAATAGAAGAGATGTGATGGAAATGATTTTAAGTGTAAGCCGCAGAACCGATATTCCTGCATTTTACAGCCAATGGTTTATGAACAGAATACAAGAGGGTTATGTGCTTGTTCGCAATCCAATGAATAAATATCAGGTCAGTAAAGTTATGTTAAATCCCCAACTTATTGACTGTATTGTTTTTTGGACTAAGAATCCAATCCCTATGTTTAAATACTTAGATATACTAGATGCATATCGATATTATTTTCAGTTTACCTTAACATCTTATGATCAGACGATTGAAAAAGGCCTACCATCTAAACGTCAGCTAATAAAAAGTTTTCAGAACCTTTCTCAGAAAATAGGAAAAGAAAGAGTGATTTGGAGATATGATCCGATTATTCTATCCGATAAATTTTCAATCGATTATCATTTGAAATATTTTGACCTGCTTTGTTCAAAGCTTTATGGATATACAAATAAGTGCATCGTTAGCTTTTTAGAGATGTATACAAAGACAAAGAGAAATATGCAAGGGATTGAACTAAAAATATTAAGGGATGAAGAAAAGATTGAATTTCTTTGTCAGCTTCATCAAATTGCGAATAAATACGATATTGTATTGGAAACTTGCTCAGAATCTTTAGATCTTTCAAAAACAAAAATCAAACAAAGTAAATGTATTGATGACCAATTGATAAAGGATATTTTTAATATTGATATTCAAGTAAAAAAAGATAGCAATCAGCGAAAAAGTTGTCAATGTGCAGCAAGTATCGATATTGGTGAATATAATACATGCAGTAATCAATGTATATACTGTTACGCAAACTTTTCTTCTGAGATTGTGAACGGGAACATGAAAAAACATATTCCTACATCTCCATACCTTATTGGAAATGGGGAAGAAAAGGATATCATCACAGATAAAAAAATGGTTTCACAAATTAACTATCAATTACGACTGGATGTAGGAGGAATGTATGAAAATAACGACATTAATAGAAAATAGAACGATTTCAAAAAAATACAAATGTCAGCATGGATTATCCCTGTACATAGAGACAGAAGAACATAAGATATTATTTGACACGGGAGCGGATAAGTCATTTATTCAGAATGCAGAAAAGCTTGGAATCAAGCTTGAAGATATTGATATTGCAATTATATCTCACGGGCATAGTGATCATGGTGGTGGACTTGAAGCGTTTTTAAAGCAGAATCATAAAGCAAAAATATATATAGGAAAAGGCGCTTTTAATAAACATATTATTAAGTTGCTTGGTTTTGTTAAATATAATATTGGATTAAAAAAAAGCCTGATCAACAATGACCGATTTATATTTGTAGATAACATACAAAAAATTGACGATGAATTAATGCTAATCGGTGGTATTCAAGATAAGAAACTAGTCCCCCAAGGCAATGATATGTTATTGCAAGTCAATGATAAAGGTGCCGTTGAAAAAGATGATTTTAACCATGAGATAAGCTTAGTAATCAATGAAAATAATCGTTCTACCTTATTTTGCGGTTGTGCACATAAAGGTATTGTAAATATCATCGAGAAAACTAAAGAAATTATTGGTAAAGACGTGTATACTGTAATTGGAGGGTTTCATTTGATGGATCTGAAGATAAAAAGTCCTACATCTCAAGATTTTTTAAATCAGCTTGCCAATATTCTTGCTCAAAATAATACATTTAAGTATTATACTTGCCACTGCACAGGGGAACCGGCGTATAACTATTTGCGTCAAAAAATGATAAATTTAGAGGAATTAAAAACAGGAAAAATCATTGAAATATAGGCAGTAGATGGAGGTAACGATGAAAGTATTGGTACTTGGTGCAAGTGGCGCAACAGGGAAAGAAACGGTAATGCAACTGTTAAAAAAAGGCATACCAACACGTGCTCTTATTAGAGAAAGTTCTAAACTTCCTGATGAGATCTCTAATAATCCTTTGACTGAAATAAGAAAAGGAAATATTCATGAGCTCACGGATTCTGACTTGAAAATGCTTATGCATAATTGTGACACAATTATATCATGTTTAGGACATAATCTTACTTTTAAAGGCATGTTTGGCCAACCTCGTTATCTAGTTTACGACACAGTTCGAAACATATGTGAAACAATTCAAAAAAATGGCAATGAAAAAATTAAGCTAATTCTTATGAGTACAACAGGATATACAAACAAGTTATTGACTGAAAGACGTTCAATGATTGAAAAAGGAATCAATGGATTATTGATGATTGCATTACCACCGCATCGAGACAATATGAAGGCCGCGGATTATTTAGTCAATAAGGTTAAAAAAGATGCTATAAATATTGAATGGGTTTCTGTGAGACCAGACTCATTAATTGATAATAATTCAGTAAGTGCCTATGAAATCCATGAGTCACCTATACGAAGCCCAATATTAAACGCAGGAAAAACAAGTCGTATTAATGTCGGTCATTTCATGGCAGAGCTTGTGACAGATGAAGTTCTGTGGAAAAAATGGGCGTATCAAACACCAGTGATTTATAATAAGGAGTAAAATCTATGAAAAATTTTCTATCAGCTTTTTTTATGAGCATGTTTGTTTTATTTATGTTTTTCTTTTTTGGTGGAGGGCTTATTTTTGAGAATGTCTATGGGATTCTAATGTTTTCTTCGTTGATATTTGCTGCCTTTATTACCGGATTCATGAGCCAAGAAACAAAAATCACAGAACTTGAAAATAGAGTTAAGGCGTTAGAAAATCAAGAAGGTGAATATGATTAAACACACTTGCTCATACGAGGAGGGATTAGGATGAAAGAAATTGCGGTAAAAATTTCTGAAAAGTATTATTCTACAAAACCAACATCAATCACTAGCCTTGGCGCTGGATTCTATGGATGTGTTTTTTTATTGGAACTAAAAAACCCACCCTATAAAATTGTAGTAAAGATATATTTCAACAATGAACTTGCACAAAAGGAAAAAAGGCAAATAGAGGTTTTATCAAAATATACATTAATTCCAATGCCGAAAATCTATCATATTCATATACAGGATTATTTAATTCCCAGTGATGTTTTAGTTATGGAATATATTGATGGCGTTAATGCAGGAATACAAACAAATATCAATAAAAAATATGTAGATAAAATTGGTGATCAAATTATTGATAATTTGTTGGTATATCATTCAGTTGTCAATAAAGAAGGTTTTGGTGAATTAAACGCAGACACCTTTGTTAAAGACTGGAGAGATTATTACAAGATTCAGGTTACGAAAATTCATCAAAAAGCATACGTAATGTATGAGGATGGAAGAATAAGCGAAAAAACCTATGACATCATCGATGAAGTATATAGAAAATATGACAAGATATTTTACTTACCTATTACAGAAGCCTGCTTAATCCATGGAGACTACAATATGTGGAATATCATGTTAAATAAGAACTTGACGGATGCTATTGCTGTCATTGATCCTTATAATTGTCAGTGGGCAGATGCGGAATTTGACTTATATCAATTAAATAATGCAAATGGAAAAGACTTTTCCTTGCTTGAACGATATGCTGAAAGAAAACAACTTAGCGATAATTTTGATATTAAAAATAGTGTTTATGAACTATTCACAGAAGTTAATCATTTTTATGATGCAAATGTAGATCCAATACATTCAAATATTCCGGCCCAAGCGCTGTCCTTAAAGGAGAAAATCTAATATGCGATTAGTCATCAGTGATCTAAGTCACGAACAAGTACAGATATTACTACCTACATTAGCAGAAGGTGATGTGATAATAACACACGATGAAGCCATTAACCATTGTATTGGGTGCTTTGGATGTTGGGTAAAAACACCGGCGACCTGTGTGATACGTGATGCATATGGTGATATGGGAAAACTATTCTCTCAGAGTAATGAAGTGCTTCTTATCAGCCAATGCACTTACGGCGGATTTAGTCCCTTTGTTAAAAATATTTTAGACCGAAGTATCTCCTATATCCACCCATATTTTGTTATTAAAAATGGGGAGATGCATCATCGTAGACGGTATAACCATTCATTCAACTTGCGTGTGTGGTTTTACGGGGACTTAATTACAGAAGATGAAAAGATAACAGCAGAAAAATTAGTAAAGGCAAATGCAATCAACTTAGATTGTCACGTGGATGAAGTGAAGTTTTCATCAGGAATAGATGCATTGGAGGGACACATATTATGAAAATAGCACTCATTAATGGTAGTCCAAAGGTCAAAGAAAGTGCATCAGAATCTGTTTTAAAAGCAATAAAAGATTTATTACTTCAAGAGAATGTTCTGGTTTCAGAATATCATTTTTCCAAGTCCCAATTGGACATAGAAAATATAGAACAATTTATGGACAATGAATGTTTTGTTTTTGCCTTTCCATTATACGTTGATGGAATTCCGTCCCATTTATTACACTGCTTGTTACAATTAGAAACCCTTGTAAAAGCCCAACCACAAAAAGAAATCTATGTATATGCATTAGTAAACTGTGGGTTTTATGAAGGGCATCAAAATGCTTTAGCCATTGAAATGATGAAAAATTGGACGGTAAAAGCCGGACTTATTTGGGGGCAAGGAATCGGGGTTGGTGCAGGTGGAATGCTAACCATGTTAAGAACCGTTCCTTTAGGACAAGGACCAATGAAAAGCTTAGGAAAAGCACTAACCCAATTTATAAATACAATAGTTAACAAAGCTTCCCAAGAATCTATCTACGTAACGGCCAATTTCCCGAGATTATTATATAAACTAGGAGGAGAAATGGGTTGGAGAAAATCGGCAAAGGCCAATGGATTAAAACGAAAAGATCTATTTAAAGGAGCGTAAGTATGGCCACAAGAGTCAAAATCAAAATAAGCGATAATAAAGAGCTTAGAAAGCGGATTGATTTGATTTATGAATCGGTTAGTCAGGAAGTGGCGGCGCGATGGGCTGTAAGTATTGCAAAACATATTTTTGACTGTGGTGGTGTAGACTATCAAAAAATTGGTGATGTAATCGAAGGGTTTCAGATTAATGAATTGTGGCAAGAGGGTAATGCAAGTATGCATGAGATTAGAAAATCAGGTTATAAGGTACATAAACTTGCAAGAGAAGAAGAAAACATTATTAAAAAAACAGCGTTACGAGTTGCAGGACAAGCTATAGCCGGCGGACATATGAAGGAGCATGCCATGGTTGCATCAGACTACGCAGTAAAAACGATTGGCTTATTATATCAAGATGATATGACGGCGATTACTCGTGAACGAGAATGGCAACTACATGAGCTAAAAACTATTCTACAGATTAAGGATAAAAAATATGAGTGAAAAAGATATTATTTTAAAAACGAGCGAACCAATAACTCTTAATAGAATTAAAGAAGATTTAATAAAACTAGGAATAAATTCAGGAGATACTGTTTTAGTGCACTCATCATTATCTAATATAGGATGGGTGTGTGGCGGAGCACAAGCGGTGATTACAGCCTTACTTGAAGTTATAGGTGATGAGGGAACGCTTATTATGCCTGCACATAGCGGTGAATGGAGTAATCCACAAGATTGGGAAAACCCACCGGTTCCGAAAGAGTGGATCCCTATTATACAAGAAAATATGCCGGCTTTTCATCCTGAATTGACGCCAACAAGAGGTATGGGACGTATTGCAGAGTTGTTTAGAACATTCCCCAATACATTAAGGTCAAATCATCCGCAAGTGTCTTTTTCAGCAAAGGGAAGATTAGCAAAAGAAGTTGTTAAAGAACATTTGCTAACACCTCAGTTTGGAATGACTTCGTCACCCCTTGGAAAAATGTATAATCTTGAGACAAAGATTTTGTTGCTTGGTGTTGGATATGATTCGTGTACGAGTTTTCATCTTGCAGAAACTCAAGTAATAGACATGCCCAAGAAACGTTTGGGAACCGCGATGATTGAGAATGGAACCAGAGTATGGAAATGGTTTGAAGATTATGACTATGATGCCGATGATTTTGATAAATTAGGAGAGGCATTTGAAGAGATGCATTCTTTGCAAAAAGGGACGGTAGGTAGTGCTCAGTGTAAATTATTTGATATGCGTGAAGGTGTCGATTTTGCCAAGCTTTGGTTAGAAAAAAATCGATTTAAAAAATAGATTTATAGAGAGGGGTATACATTTGGCGAGAAAATTATTTTGTGAACTGAATCCTTTAACATATAAGCTTTCAGTTGCTAAAGGAACTTTCTTGAGAAAAATCATATGGCAAAAAAATAAAGAGAGATATGTTAAAGAATTTTCTGAGAAAAAGTTATCAAATAAAATATATGAGCATAAATCTTTAATCAGAAGAAAATTAGGAAATGTGGATATGCGTCTTCAAAATAATAAGGCTATTAATTTGAGTCTAGCGACACCTAGAATTAATGGTGTGATTATTCGACCCAATGAAGTTTTTTCGTTTTGGAAGCTTGTTGGAAATTGTAGCCGAAAAAAAGGATATCAAGAAGGCTTAGTGATTAAATCCGGTCAAGTGAGCCAAGGCATTGGAGGGGGTATGTGTCAACTAACCAACCTCATCCATTGGATGGTTTTACATAGTCCGCTGACGATTATTGAGCATCATCATCACAATCAAATCGATATGTTCCCGGATTATGGAAGACAAGTTCCATTTGGAATTGGAACGTCCGTCATGTACAACTATTTAGACTATCAATTTGTGAATAAAACAAATCAAACATTCCAGCTCATTACATATACGACAGACACGCACTTGTGTGGAGAATTAAGAAGCAATCAAGATTTAGACTATGCATATCATATTATGGAAGAAAAAAGTTGTTTTGTAAAAGAAATGGACGGATACTATAGAAACAATGAAATCTATCAACAAAAAATTAAAAAAAAGACGGGGAATCAAGTAGCCAAGACACTAATAGTAAAAAACCATGCTAAAGTGTTATATGACTCGTCCTTTATTCCCAAGAAAATTTATCGAATAACTGCTTTTTCAGATATTAAAAATGGCGGTAATCTAGCAGGGGTTGTATTAGACGCAGATGAACTAACCGAGGCAGAGATGTTGAAGATAGCCAAAGAAGTTGGCTATAGTGAAACGGCTTTTGTCATGCAATCAAAAAAGGCGGATTACAAAGTTCGATTTTTCACACCAACAAATGAAGTGAATTTATGTGGTCATGCAACCGTGGCCACATTTAATTTGCTACGGGACTTAAAATTAATATCCATAGGTTCGTATACTCAAGAAACAAAAGCAGGTATTTTAAAGGTCATGGTAAGTGAAGACCATGTGTATATGGAGCAAACGCAGCCAAGCTATTATGACATAATTGAAGCGGAAGAGATGATTCCTTGTTTTGAAAATTTGAGCCCCAATAATATGACAAGGTTGCCGATTCAAATTGTATCTACAGGAAACAAGGATATAATATTGCCAATAAATAGCTTGAAAGAACTAACGCAGTTAAATCCAAATCATGAAAAGATCCGTGCACTAAGTGAAAAATATGATGTTGTTGGAATTCATGCCTTTTGCTTTGAAACGATTAGCGGATGCCATGCGCATACAAGAAATTTTGCGCCTCGATACGGTATTAATGAAGAGTCAGCAACAGGAACATCAAATGGAGCACTTGCTTGTTATTTAATGAAGTACGGACAAGATGTTAGTGATGATGAATTTACTATTGAACAAGGTTATTCAATGGATCGGCCATCGCAGATTAAGGTAAAAATAAAAGGGACCCCAAAATGCATTGATGAAGTCTATGTCGGCGGCAGTGCAATTCAAATTAACTAAAAGTATGGTTGGAGTGATATAAGTGAAATGGGTTAGGAATTCAAAAACGGCAGTCATTGTGTTACATGAAATCTATGGTGTTAATCATTTTATAAAAAAATGTGGAGAAAAATTACACAAAGAAGGCCTTGATGTATATTGCCCGGATTTGTTAGAGGGAAAACAATTTTCATATGCAGAATCAGAAGAAGCCTATCAATATTTTAGGGATACCATTGGTTTTCAAGATGTAAGTAAAAAAACAATGGATTTAATCATAGAGATAAAGAAAAAATATGACACAATAATTCTCCTTGGTTATAGTATTGGAGCGACTATTGCCTGGTTGTGTAATCAAACAAAAGTATGTAATGGTATCATTTGTTATTATGGTTCACGAATTCGTGATTATGTAGATGTTGAACCATCATGTCCAAATATTTTGTTCTTTGCAACGAATGAAAGCAGTTTTAATGCGTTGCAACTGATCGAAACGCTACAAAGCAAAAAAAATATAAGACTATTAAAAAGTTTTGATGCACATCATGGATTTGCAGATCCAAATAATGGTGCATTTAATAATGATTATGCGCAACAATGTTGGAATACAGTAATTAAATTTATTCAAGATATAAAGGAGAAATCACATGGACTATAAATACATTTTATTTGACTTAGATGGGACATTAACCGATCCAAAGATTGGAATCACAAAATCTGTTGCATATTCATTAAAAAAGTTGAAAAATATCGAAGTAGAACTAGATCTACTAACTAAGTTTATCGGTCCGCCCTTAAAAGATTCATATATAGACTTTTACGGGTTCTCTGAAAGTGAAGCAGAGATAGCAATACAAACTTATCGCGAATACTTTAAAGATACAGGAATCTATGAAAATGAAGTTTATAGTGGAATGGAGGATTTACTTGAAGTATTAAAAGATAAGCAATATATTCTTGGTGTAGCAACATCCAAGCCAACTGTATTTGCAGAAATAATTATTAAACACTTTGATTTAGAGCGGTATTTTTCGTGTGTTATAGGTAGTAATTTAGACGGAACAAGAACAGATAAGGCAGAAGTTATCGCAGAAGCGTTGACACAATTATCGATAGATGATAAAGAACACGTTGTTATGATTGGAGATCGAAAACATGATATTCTCGGAGCTAAGAAAATGAAAATAGATTCTATCGGAGTGACTTATGGGTACGGTTCCTATGAAGAACTTGAAGATGCAGGTGCTGATTATATTATTGAAAATATTGATGGATTGAAGAAAATACTAGAAATAGAGAAATAAATCATGGGAAAAAGAATAACAGTTTTACTATTTTTAATAATGACATTGACTGCCTGTTCTGTTGAAGAAGTTAATGACAACGAATCAGACGATATTGTTATATCGCTTGAAAGCGGAATTGAAAAATATACGCCTGCGATGTCATCTGCACCAGGGCTTCCTATTAAGATTAAATATGTAGCAGATGTATCATTGAATCAAGAGAATGTATATATAAGTGTAAAATCCTCAAATGGATCTTTTATACATTTAATACATGGACAAATTACTCCGGTTGAGGATTATATGGAACTTTCAGAACAAGAGATTACATTGTATTGGAGTCCAATAGAAGAAGGTGATTTATTCGATGTTACTGAATCAAGGGTGATAGTAAACTTATATATTAATGATTTGGAGAATCCAAAAGCAAGTGCAGAAGGAAAAATTGAACTTAATGCAGATAATTTTTACCGTTTTCAAAACGTGCAAATAGTTGGTGCAGGAATATAGGTGCTTAAAAAAACAGGGAAAGAAATTACCTTTCCTTCCCCGCATGTTACGTTAATGGATAAACAGAAATCTAAAATCCGAGTTTTTCCATAGATGCTTCGATAGAACTATAAGCATTAAGTCCATGAAGTAACTCTTTGGGTAAATGTTTGAAGCCATCTCTTGCACCGTAGAGCATGCCTAGGACCATTCCTCTAGCAGCACTATCTCCACCTGCATAAGCATTTTTAATGAGTGCAGATTGAAAATCCGTTTCGTTAAATACAATAGTGAGTACTGCAGGTAAAGCAAATGGGGAAGGACAGCTTTGGCCGATTTCTTTTATTAGAGTCACAACATCTTTCGTATTTGATAAAGCATCACTATAAGCTTCAGCTATAAATGAATCCAAATCTTTGTGCATGAGTAAACTTTTTTCAATAGATTCACCATTGATAATTTCTTTAAGAACACGGATAAAAAATCGTGAAATCATAATAAGCTGTGGATCCGTGTGTGTCAACTGAATTTGATTGAGTATAGTTTCCTCATCAATGTCATCTAGGGCAAATAGAGGCGCACTCCGTGCAAATCCACCAAGTTCATTGCTGTCAGAACCTTTATTACTATTTTCTAAAAGTTGCATCGATTTCTTAGTCGCATGGTCAATGTATATGGTATCTTTAGCTACAAAGTCAAGCCATTCTTTTTTGAAGACCGCAAGACTAAATTTTTTATGTTCAGCAATTGAGTTTAATAAAAGTAGAGATTGGTCGCCATAGTGTGTAAAATCGCCGGCCTTCTTGTTAGGATGATAGTCGGTATGATTCGGTTCTGTATAAGTTGTAATAGGTGCATAATGTTCTTGTATTTTATCTGTGTCGTATATCCAGTGAGGTCCTAACGCCATAGCGTCTCCAATGAATGATGCAAAAATTAAACCTTTAATTTTCTCTTTGTTCATTTAAATACCTCCTTAGCAATTGATAATAGTTATTATTATTATAACATAAAAGGATTGAGAGTTTCTACAAGATATGATAAACTTTCCTATAGCAAGAACCAAAAAAACACATGCGCAATATAGAAAGTAGTCGGAATCACATGAAATATATGAAACGAGCAATGCCGGTAGCAGCAATTATAGTCTTGTTGATAGCGTTTATGTTTGTTCTTGATAACTATATGGTTATTAAGGTAGATGAGTCCACAAGCATTCAATTCATTCGATTAAAGGATGGAATGAAATTAACATTAGGGCCTGGTGGTATTAATGAAATAGAGAGTATTGAATCCTTTGAATTGTATGACAATCTGATAATGCAAATACTTGACCATGCAGAAGATCAGTTGATTACTGCTTCTGATTGGATTGGCCCTATGATTATTAATGCATTGGACAATACAAATGGGAATGTAGAAGAGATGTTTACTGGAGGCTGGCATGGAAGCAATGGCGATCATACCGGGAATCCTACAGCAAAACCTATCCAAAGGATATTGCTGGCAGAGGGGAATCCAATAAACAAGAAAGGTTATTTTTTAGCAAAGCAGTTGACTTTAGAGGTAACCAATCATATTATGGCTTATAATATGGATGAGCGTTATGTAATAGAGGAGAAAGTCACATATACTATATGTTCAGATCAAAAAATCGATGTTTCAGTTGAACTCATTGCTAGGGAGAATATTCGTATTGATCGCTATTATGGAATGCAATTAATCCTAGCAGATAATTTTAATACCATCTCATATATGAGAAAAGGGGAATTATTGCATCAGTTTAATCATTTAGAAAATACATACAATGCTTCATATACTCCGGTGGATGAAATCGTTATTGAAGATGTAGTGAAAGAACACAGCATACACGCGTCAATAAATCTAGAAAGTGATATTAATAATTTTGCACATAAAGCAGAAGAAGAACCCTACGCATTTACGACAGATGATCGAAAATCTTATTTTAATTTAGTGAATGGGAAACCACTCTACCTGAAAAAAGGTGAGAGCTATCAATGGAATGGAACGTATCGATTTGAATAAGGAAGATAGGAGGCGACATGATACGGGCATTTAAAGGCAAATATATTCGTTTTGAAGACGAAGGCAAAAAAAGAAAAGACCATCTATTAATCGTTGAGATTCTAAACAGGAAAATGGATTTGATTCAAGTGATTGTGTGTAACGAAACGGAGCTCTTGTTAGCCATGGTAGTTGAGAATGTCACAGAAATCAGTGGATATCATCGGTACCAGCCAAAGTCAGATACTGTATCACCCTTTGGAATTGGTGGATTGAGTAAGTTGCGAACCGATCATAAAGAAGGAATGCTTGAAGGCATAGCGGCACAAAGCCGATTTGATTACAATCAATTGGCTATTAATTTTGGAAAAGGCTTATTAAAAACAGATGAAATGTTTGTTCAGTTTGTGGACGAATAATGACAACGGAGGCGACAGCAATGAAACAATTAGTTCGATTAGTAAAATATGCTAGACCTTACTGGTCACTTATGATCATCACCATGGTCAGTTTGATTGGTATTACAGCAATGAATTTAATCGGTCCATGGTTAATTCGTGATTTGACACAGACCTTACTCGATGAACCCTTGGTAGATGCACTTGACCAAGTGAAAAAGTTAGCGCTTATTTTAGGGATGGTATATATTTTAAGAGCTGTGTTTACATACCTATACCGGTACTTAAGCCATAAAGCAGCTTGGAATTTTGTAGCAGATATGCGAACGATGGTATATAATCATTTACAAAAATTATCTTTAAGGTATTATCATGATAAACAAACCGGCCAACTTATGTCGAGAACAACCAATGATACGGCTACATTTGAAGTTTTGATCGCTCACGCTGTGCCGGATTTAATAACTAATGTTTTGATTCTTGTTGGAGTTGCGGTAATTCTATTTATTATTCACCCCACATTAGCATTGCTTACCATGATTCCGGTTCCTTTTTTGGCATATGGGGGCTCGGTTTTCACAAAACGTGTTCTTCCGCACTTTAAATCTGCTCAGTCAACACTAGCAGAATTAAATGCAGTTCTTCAAGATAATATTTCGGGAATGAAAGAGATTCAAGCCTTTAATCAACAACGTAAAGAAAAGAAAAAAGTTGAATTGGGAGCAAAACGTTATGCAGAAGCAATTTTACATGCTTTAAATTTATCAGCAATTTTTCATCCTTTAGTAGAGATGATTGCTTCCTTTGGAACAGTCATTGTGGTTGGTTTTGGAGGTTGGTTAGCACTAGAAGGTCGCTTGAGCGTGGCAGATATTATTGGTTTTCTTATGTATTTAAGCTTATTCTATCAACCCATTGCGACACTTGCAAGAGTGACAGAAGATTTACAGCAGGCCATTGCAGGAGCGGAGCGTGTCTTTGAAGTCTTAGATACAGACCCGGATATTGTCGACGCAAAGGATGCAGTTGACTTAGCAGAAGTAAAAGGAAAAATCTCTTTCGATCAGGTTTCATTTCATTATGTCCAAGGCAATGATGTTCTGAAAAATATCTCCTTTGAAGTGAATCCGGGTGAAATGGTAGCGCTTGTTGGTCCCACGGGTGTAGGAAAGACAACTTTAATCAGTTTGCTGGCACGATTTTATGATCCTGTTGAAGGGCGAATTTTAATTGATGGTCAAGATTTGAAAAATGTGACAATGGCATCCTTACGTAATAATATTAGTATTGTATTACAGGATATATTTCTATTTAATGGGAGTATAGCAGAAAATATAGCTTATGGAGCAAAAGATGCAACAATAGATGACATTATTCGAGCGGCCAAAGTAGCTAGGGCCCATGAGTTTATTGAGGTGTTACCGGAAGGGTATGATACATATATTGGTGAACGTGGGGTAAAATTGTCTGGAGGTCAAAAACAACGCCTGTCCATTGCAAGAGCAGTTCTTCGTGACACGAAAATTCTTGTTTTTGATGAAGCAACAGCCTCGGTTGATGTAGAGACAGAACGTTTGATCCAAGAAGCCATTCAAACACTTGCTGAGACACGAACCATTGTTGTCATTGCGCATCGCTTGTCGACAGTGAAAAACTCAGATAAGATTATTGTATTAAAAGAAGGAGAAATCGTCGAAGCAGGAACACATCAAGAATTGCTAATGCATAATGGACTGTATCAACACCTATGTGAAGTCCAGCTGAGAAATTAATCTAGAAACTTTTCCCTAGCATAAAAAAAGCGCTTAGGTCATTATCAACCTAAACGCTTTTATAATTGTATAGTTATATATCGAAATTACGAACGAGATCTTCGTAAGTGTCACGGCGACGAACGAGACGATCATTTCCTTGTGAATCAATAAGTACTTCAGCTGGACGTAATCGATTATTATAATTAGATGCCATACAATAGCCATAAGCGCCTGAATCAAGAACTCCAATGATGTCTTTTTCCATAATCTGAGGAAGCAAACGGTCTTGAGCTAATATATCGCCACTTTCACAGATGTTTCCAACAAGTGTAACAGGATGTGAATTTTTTGAAGGAATATTATCTTTACGATAAACTTCGATGTCGTGATGACTATCGTACATAACCGGTCGCTTAAGTACATTGAATCCGATATCTGTACCAACATAAGTAATACCATAGTTTTCTTTGATTGAGTGCACTTCACCTAGAAGAACACCACATTCTGCAGAAATGTATCGGCCCGGTTCAATTTTAAAAGTAACTTCTTTGCCATATTCTTCAGCAAATTGATGAAGAACTTTGTCAAGTTCTTTTCCTAAATGTTGAAGGTTAAGACGTGGTTCAGAAGCTAATTTTTTGTAAGGGATACCAAAACCACCACCCATATCGATAAACTCAAGATCATTGAAATTTTTCGCAATGGAAAGTATGGATTGAGCGCCTTCGATATATTTATCGCCATCCATGAAAAGAGAACCGATATGCTGATTGATTCCAATGAGGTTAAGGTTGTAGGTTTTTAGTATATCTTTAACAACAGGAATATCTTCGATGGCAACACCGAATTTTGTTTTTTTACCACCAGTAACCACTTTTTCGTGGTGACCGGCTCCAACACCTGGGTTAAATCGAATACATATTTTGCCACCAGTGTTTAATTTACCATACATTTCAAGTTGAGATAAAGAGTCGACGCTAATCGTAATATCTCTGTCAATGGCAAATTGCATCTCTTCAGCTGAGACATTATTACTAATGTAGAGAATGTCTTCTGGTTTGAATCCGGCAAGCTCCTCGACATAGATTTCACCTGGGCTCATTGCATCAGCATTTAAGCCTTCTTCTTTGGCTATTTTAAGTAAGCTTAGGTTTCCATTAGCTTTAACGGAATAGTTTACAGAAAAATTTTTGTATGTCACGAGATTTTTTAATTCACGACATCGTTCACGAAAAATTGTTTCGTTATAAACATATAGAGGTGAACCATACTTTTCTACGAGTTTAATGGGATCTGTATTTCCATAAAAATTATTTTTTTCAGTAATTGCATTGTTAAGTCCTAACATGTTATTGTCTCCTTTCGGTAATAAGGGTTATTTCATCAATAATGGATTCTCGAATAATGTGTACTAAAGTCTCATTTTTTGAATAAAGACATTGTTTAAGAGTTCCTGCTAATATTTCTTTTGTATCGGCAATAACTTTTATTGAAGCTATGCGATCTGAATGATAATAGGTATGTTCACCGCAGGATATATCCCGTGATGACAGTATAACGACTTTTAATTTTTTCTCACAAGCAATGATAAGTTCTTCTTCAATTTGATCTAAAATATGATAATCTATTGATAGATATATACGTGCCTTTGCCTGTAAAATCATGTTTTTAAGTCGATCAAGAATTGCATTTTCGCCGATTACTGTCAGATATGGTTCTGATGTAAGTGGCTGGGTTGTTAAGCGTTCTTCAATGATAGATATAATATTTGAAAAATCGCGTTTTGCGTTTGCAATTAAATCTTCTTTGGAAATGGCAACATAGTGTACCGGATTACCATCAATAGTATAAGCAAAGCCTTTATCAACTAAATTGGATAAGGAAGCATATGCATTCGAACGGGATATTCCGCTGATTTTAGCTGCTTCATATCCGGTCATACTTTGCGATTGACAGAGATTGATATAAAGAACTGCTTCTTGTTGAGTTAAGCCTAACTTTTTTAAGGCTTCCTGTAGAGTCATAGAATAACCTCGCTTCCAAAATAAAAACACATATCCATAGATAGTGTTTCCTCTTAGTACCACTATACAGATAAAGAAAGGTTTTGTCAATACCAAAATTGTGCTATAATTGGAATGTTAGATTGTAAATTAAGGAGTAAATCATGGATATATTTGATATGATACAAAATAAAACGTTAGAAAAAGATGCACCATTAGCTGCACGAATACGTCCAAAAAAACTAGACGAAGTGGTGGGGCAAGAGCATATATTAGGAAAAGATAAATTACTGTATCGTGCGATTAAAGCAGATAAGTTAGGTTCGCTTATTTTATATGGTCCACCGGGGACAGGAAAAACAACCTTAGCAAAAGTGATTGCGAACACAACAAAATCACATTTTATTCAGCTAAATGCAACAATTGCCGGGAAAAAAGATATTCAGCAGGTTGTCGAAGAGGCAAAAGACAATTTGTCATTAACCACGAAAAAGACAATTTTATTTATTGATGAAATCCACCGCTTTAATAAAGCGCAACAAGATGCCTTATTACCTCACGTTGAAGACGGAACCCTTACACTGATTGGAGCTACAACGGAGAATCCTTATTTTGAAGTAAATAGTGCTTTGGTATCACGATCGCGTATCTTTGAATTAAAACCTTTAAACGCAGAGAATATTAAAACTTTAATTCACCGTAGCATCCAAGAAGATATACGACTCAAGGAGTTAAAGATTCACATTGAAGAAGATGCCGTTAATTTTTTGGCAGATATTTCAAGTGGGGATGCCCGAGCTGCTTTAAATGCAATTGAGCTAGCGAGTTTAACAACGGAAGCAGACGAGGATGGACTTATTCACATGACCTTAGCAGTTGTTGAAGAATGTATTCAAAAACGTGCAATCGGTTATGATAAAAAAGGTGACAACCACTATGATACGATTTCAGCATTTATAAAAAGTATGCGTGGATCAGATCCGGATGCAGCCGTATATTATCTGGCACGTATGATTTATGCAGGGGAAGATCCAAAGTTTATTGCAAGACGCATTGTCATTTGTGCTGCAGAAGATGTGGGAAACGCAGATCCTCAAGCGCTCATATTAGCCAATTCGGCAGCTTCGGCAATTAATTTTATCGGAATGCCGGAAGGACAAATTATATTGTGCCAAGCAGCAGCATACGTAGCAACTGCGCCAAAGTCCAATGCGGCCGTGAATGGGATTTTTTCTGCTTTATCCGATGTGAAGACATATGGGATAAAAACGATTCCGCCACATCTTCAGGATGCCCATTACAGCAGTGCAGGTGAGTTAGGACATGGGATTGGATATAAATATGCACATGATTATAAAAACCATTATGTTCGACAACAATTTTTACCGGATGAACTTTTAGGCAATACATATTATGAACCCTCTCATCATGGACATGAGAAAAAAATCCGAGAATGGATGGAATTTATAAAAAAAGAAGCTGAAGATTAATCTTCATTTTCATCATTGCCCCAAAAGCCTGTTCGTCGTTGTAGTATAATAAGAAAATATGTTATAATACTGAAAAACGTTGTATAGGCAAATAAGTGTAAGGCACGTTCAAATTGGCCGAAGAAAAAAGCACCAAAAGAGAGTAAGTAAAGAACAATAAGAAAAGCTAATAATAAATAGATAAATCCTTTGCGTAATGTTTGTTTCTTCATGAATAACCTCCGTTCGTATAATTCTTCTATGATATTAACGTATTTTTCATGAATATACAAGCTATAATAAGGATATACACCGGAGGAAATAATGAAAAGAATAATAGTGTTGTTTGGAATCTTGTTAATGAGTAGTTTCTTGATGAATGGATGTTCTCAAAAAGTATCGAAAGAATATTTGGGTCTGCTAGAGAAAAGTCAAACATTAATAGATGAAAATTCGAATTATACAGAAGCTGAAAAATTAATTGAGCAAGCCATTGAAATGTATCCTGAGGCACCGGAGGCTTATGTTCAAGCCGGATATATTCACCTGATTCGAGGTGAATATAATCAAGCCAATGATATGATCAGCAAAAGTATCGAATATGAAGAAAATTTTCAAGACGAGGATAGTAAATATTTTGCCTACTTGAATATGGGCAACTTAAAATATCAGCAACATCAATCTGCAAGTGGAGTAGAATACTTATTAAAAGCTGTTGAGATTAATGATGAGGATCCGGCTGTTCATAATGCGTTAGGACTCGTTTATGTTGATTTAGAGAAGTGGGAAGAAGCAATCGAAGCTTATGAAAAATCATTGGAAATCGATGCGGGTTATTTTTATACGTATGCGAATGTGGCATCTTTATATCACAAGCGTGGTGATTATGAGCGTGCAATGAATGAAATTAATACAGCATTGGCATTAAATGATCAAATTCCCCATTTTTTTATTATTAAGGGTGATATTGAGATGTCGATGGAGCAATTGGATACAAGCATTGAAACCTTTAGCGAAGCTATCATGCGTTGGAGTAGTTATCCTGATGCATACTACAAGCGGGGAGAGGCTTATTTGCTTCAAGGAAAATTCCTAAAAGCAATTAATGATTTTGCTTATGCAAGAGATTCAGGAATCACCGAAGCGATCCTAGGCATGGGATATTCCTATCAAGGATTAGAACAGTATGAAGATGCAATTGACGCATTCGCATTATATTTAGAATCTATAGAAAAAATCGATCTAAGAGCAATGTATGAGATCGGTGTGAGTTATTACCAGTTAGAGGATTATACACAAGCTATTTCTGCTTTTGATGCGTTACTGGGCTTTGAGCCGGAAGATACAGAAGCTCTCTTAATAAAAGCATATGCGCTTGAGAGGAGCGACGACTATGAAACGGCATATAGAATTTTACAACAAATTATTGATATTGATTCAGAACATCAAGCAGCAAAAGAGGAAATAGCTTTTATTGAAGAAAATAATTTGCTAAACAGATAAAATATAGATGGAGGAAATATATGACAGATCAAGGCTTAAGTACTGAACAAGAATCAGAAAAAGTCATACTCGTTGCCGTTTGTGATAAAGGGAGTGTGGAAAAAGCAGAAGAATCTCTTGAAGAATTAGAAGAACTTGCAAAAACAGCAGGAGCACTTACGATGGATAAGATAATACAAAGTCGAGATAAGGTACATCCGGCAACCTATGTGGGAAAAGGTAAGATTGAAGAAATAGCAGATCTTATATATATGCATAAAGCAACAGGAATTATAACGGATGATGAGTTATCTCCCGCGCAGATTAAAAATTTAGAAAAAGAACTCGATACAAAGATTATGGATCGCTCTTTACTCATTTTAGATATTTTTGCAAAACATGCACATACACGTGAAGGTATTCTTCAAGTTGAGTTAGCACAATTAAACTATCGTGTGTCAAGGCTGATTGGTTTAGGACAAAGCTTATCAAGACTTGGTGGAGGAATTGGTACGCGTGGACCCGGAGAGAAAAAGCTTGAAACCGATCGTCGCCATATTCGACGACGCGTCGAACAACTTCGTGCTGAACTTGGTGAAGTAAAAAAACATCAACAATTGCTTCGTGAAAATCGCAAAAAACAGAATAAACCGATTGTTGCCATTGCCGGTTATACAAATGCAGGTAAATCCACACTGATGAACCAATTAACTGATGCACATGTACTTGAAGAAAATCAGCTTTTTGCAACACTTGATCCGACGACGCGTTTACTTGAGCTACCTGAAGGTAAAGAGATATTGCTTACAGATACTGTTGGATTTATTCATAAACTGCCACACCATTTAATTGAAGCCTTTCATTCGACATTAGAAGAAGTGGCTTATGCCGATGTTATTCTTCATGTTGTTGATGGGGCCAACCCATCATTTGAAAAGCATATGCGAGTTGTTTATGAAACTTTAGAAAAATTAGAGGCCTTAAAGGTTCCGGTTATTACCCTGTTTAATAAAATGGATAAAACTATTTGGAATGCTGAGCAACTCCAAGATGAAAGGGCAGACGAGGTTTTCTATATTTCGGCAAAAACGGGACAAGGCATTGATGATGTCATTACGTATTTGGAAGAAAAATTACGTGATGGGATGCAGCATATTAAAGTCAAAATTCCATATGACCAGGCACAGTTAGTTCAAAGCATTCGTACCTATGGGCAACTCATCGAAGAACGATTTGATGCGGACGGTATATATATTGAAGCATATTTAGAAGAAGCTTTAGTAAATAAATATGAACTCTGAGTATAGGAAAAAACTAGTTTCTAGAATAAAAAATGTAGTTCTTCCGATAATTATTCTAGGAAGTTTGTTAGGACTTCTCAGTATATATACGAGTTATAAAGGCTATAATACACTTTGCCCAATAAAATTAGTATCCGGTTTTCCGTGTCCTGGATGTGGAATGACGAGAGCCCACTTAGCTCTTTTAGATTTCAATCTATCTCAAGCCTTTTATTATCATCCTTTATTTGTTCTTCCATCAGTACTCGTTGCTATTTTTTTGTTTCAAGATATAAAGTGGGTTTATCGTTTGCATTATTCAAAGTGGTTTTATCCACTGCTTATTGTAATTATCTTGGGCGTTTATATATATAGAATGGCCATACGTTTTCCGCTCATTGAACCATTAGATTACTTAGAGGATAATTTTATACGTGGAATATGGGACTATAGTCCTAAATAACACAACACTATATATAGTGGTTAGTTCAAAAATTAAACACTGTATATAGTGTTTTTTTATTGACGTAAGATAGGCAAGGTGGTATGATTATAGCAGTGAAATTTGAAAGGAGATCGATTATGTTTGAGGTATTAAAGCGAGACCAAAGTCTCGTGCATTTTGAGATGGGGAAAATTAAGGAAGCCATTAAAAAAGCATTTGAGGCGACAGAAAAATTATATACAGAGGATATTCTGGACATACTCGTATTGAGGGTTACAGCAGATTTTCAAACAAAGATTAAAAACAATATCGTAGCAATTGAAGATGTGCAAGACAGTGTGGAAAATGTTTTGGAGCAAACAGGATATACAGATGTAGCTAAAGCATATATTCTTTATCGCAAACAACGAGAAAAAATGCGGAATATGAAGTCAACGATTTTAGATTACAAAGAAATAGTGAATAATTATGTGAATGAAGAAGACTGGCGTGTTAAAGAAAATTCAACAGTAACATATTCGGTTGGTGGGTTGATTCTTCATAATTCCGGTGCGATTACTGCCAATTACTGGCTAAGCGAAGTTTATGATGAAGAGATTTCAAAAGCACATAAAAATTGTGATTTACATATTCATGATTTATCCATGTTAACGGGGTATTGCGCCGGATGGTCATTGAAACAGTTAATTGAAGAAGGACTTGGTGGTATTCCCGGTAAGATTACCTCAGCTCCGGCATCCCATCTGTCAACATTATGTAACCAGATGGTGAATTTCCTGGGAATTATGCAAAATGAATGGGCAGGAGCTCAAGCCTTTAGCTCCTTTGATACCTATTTAGCGCCTTTTGTTAAAGTGGATCATTTATCCTATAAAGAAGTTAAACAATGTATTCAAAGTTTTGTTTTTGGTGTTAATACACCTAGTCGCTGGGGAACGCAATCACCATTTTCCAATATTACGTTGGATTGGAAAGTTCCTAGTGACTTAGCCAATTTAAAAGTCCTTGTCGGTGGAAAAGAACGTGATTTTTGTTATCGAGACTGTCAAAAAGAAATGAATATGATCAATAAAGCATTTATTGAAATCATGATTGAAGGCGATGCCAATGGACGAGGTTTTCAATATCCTATTCCGACATATTCCATCACCAATGAATTTGATTGGGACGAGACGGAAAATAATCAATTACTCTTTGAGATGACGGCAAAATACGGAACGCCATATTTCTCGAATTATGTGAATAGTGATATGGAACCAAGCGATATTCGAAGCATGTGCTGTCGACTACGATTAGACCTTCGAGAGCTGCGTAAAAAGCAAGGTGGTTTTTTTGGATCAGGCGAAAGCACTGGTTCTGTCGGCGTTGTTACAATTAATCTTCCTTCTATAGCGTATCAGTCCGAGAATGAATATGAATTTTATAATCGTTTAGGGCGAATGATGGATATTGCTGCCCGATCTTTACATATTAAACGCAAGGTTATTTCCAAACTTTTAAATGAAGGTTTATATCCCTATACAAAGCGTTATTTAGGCAGATTTGACAATCATTTTTCGACAATTGGTTTATTAGGCATGAACGAAGCCGGATTGAACGCGTCATGGTTAAGGAAGGACTTAACACATCAAGAGGTTCAAGCTTTTTCTGTGGATGTCCTTGATTTTATGCGCAATCGTTTGTCGGATTATCAAGAAAAATATGGTGACTTATTTAATCTAGAAGCAACACCGGCAGAATCGACCAGCTATAGACTAGCAAAACACGACAAAAAACGCTTTGCTGGTATTGTTGCATCCGGTGATGATGAGACGCCATATTACACGAATAGTACTAATCTACCGGTAGACTTTACGACAGATATTTTTGATGCCTTGGAAATCCAAGATGAATTACAGACGAAATACACATCAGGGACTGTTTTCCATGCTTTTTTAGGTGAAAAATTACCGGATTGGAAAGCAGCAGCCAAATTAGTGAAAACGATTGCTTCTAATTATCGTTTGCCCTATTATACAATTTCTCCAACCTATTCTATTTGTAGAGAACATGGATATTTACAAGGAGAGCAATACGAATGCCCTGACTGTGGTAAGCAGACAGAAGTATATTCACGAATTACCGGATATTATCGTCCGGTACAACATTGGAATGAAGGTAAGACCCAAGAATTTAAAGAACGTACACCGTATTTAAGTGAAGAAAAAACAATGGTGACTTATCCTAACGTTTTATTGTTTACAACAAAAACTTGCCCGAATTGCCATGTGGCAAAGGAATATCTAAAAGATCATACATATAAAGTGATTGATGCTGAAGAAGATAATCAACTTGCAACAAAATATAATATTCGTACGGCTCCGACCTTGGTTATACATGGAGAAGAAGATACGAATGACATTAAATATTTTACTGGATTATCAGAGATAAGAGCATATTTATACGAGTAGTTCAATCTTGCTAAGGAGGTCATGATGAGTTACGCAGATGATATTTTTATAAAAATGTGTCAAGAGATTATTGAAGACGGTTTTTCTTCAGAAGGCACCAAGGTGCGACCGGTTTGGGATGATGGAGCTATGGCCCATACGGTTAAACGCTTCGGCCTTGTCAATCGATATGATTTAAGTCAAGAATTTCCAATCATGACGCTTAGACCAACAGCGTTTAAAAGCTGTATCGATGAAATCCTTTGGATTTGGCAAAAGAAATCAAATAATATACATGAATTAAAGAGTAAAATATGGGATGCATGGGCAGATGAATCCGGAAGCATAGGAAAAGCTTATGGATATCAATTGGGTGTTAAACATCAATATAAAGAAGGACTATTTGATCAAGTGGATCGTGTCTTATATGATTTGAAAAATGCACCTTACAGTCGTCGAATTATGACGAATATTTACGTACATCAGGATTTGCATGAGATGAATTTATATCCTTGCGCATATAGCATGACATTTAACGTAACGGGTAACAAACTCAATGCAATTTTAAATCAACGATCAAATGATGTGTTGGTTGCCAATAATTGGAATGTTGTCCAATATGCAATTTTAGTTCATATGATTGCCATGGTGAGTCACCTTGAAGTGGGCGAACTTGTTCATGTTATTGCAGATGCGCATATTTATGATCGACATATACCCATTGTTAAAGACATGATTCAACGACCAACCTATCCGGCACCGGAGTTTCGAATCAATAGAAAAGTAGAGGATTTTTACGATTTCAAGGTTGAAGACTTTGAGTTGATTGACTATCAGAAAAATCCACAGATTAAAAACATACCTGTAGCAACCTAAGGAGAGATGATGAATTTAATCGTAGCTTGTGATCAAGAATTTAGCATCGGTAAAGAAGGAAAATTATTGACCTATTTACCGGAAGATTTAAAACGATTTAAAAAAATAACCATGGGCAATATTATGATAATGGGAAGAAAAACAATTGACTCTCTTCCGGGAGGGCGTCTTTTACCCAATAGAGAGACATGGATTTTAACTCATGATCCAAAGTATATCAAAGAGGGGGCGCATATATTTCATTCCCTTAAAGAGATAAAAGAATATGTTCTTCAGAAGGGAATTGACACATCGACTATATTCGTGTGTGGTGGCGCAGAAATTTATCAACTTTTTTTGCCCTATTGTATTAAAGCGTATATGACCATAATTAACAAAGATTTTGGTGGTGATATACATATACCCAATATTAATACATTGCCGGGGTGGTATTTAAGTTATCGCTCAGAAGAACAAAGATATAAAGATATGTCATATCAGTATATGAATTATGAAAATAAAACTTATACACAGTTTACATTGTAGATGCACATAAATAGTTAGGTCTTTTCAATTTTTCAAACTCCTCTATAATAGTTCTTAAGCAGAATTGTGAAAGGAGGAGTTTGTAATTAAAGGAAGTATTACCGTTTTTTTTAGTATAACCATTTTGTGTATTATTACGTGTTTGGCAACCATGTTAGAATTAACGCGAACACGAATTTTAGAAGTTGAATTAAGTTCCAATACAAATAATGCAGCGCATAGTGTATTAAGTCAATATGATCCGGTTTTGTTTCATGAATATGGCCTTCTTGCAGGGGAGCAAGGACGTCACATCGATGAGATTGTTCAATCCAGTCTTGATATTAATTTTTTTCCATCGCAATATCCTAAAAATGAATATGTTATTGATTATTTTCTTTTTAATAATCAATATGAAAATGAATCCAAGATAATGGAACCAAAGTCTTTTGAATATTCCCTAGACTATGAAGCTTTTCTTGAGGCTGATTATGCCTATCCCAAAGAACAAATTCTTGAATATATGTATCCCCGACAATTTTATCTGCTTGCAGAACCATTTTTAGACAAATTAAATCTATTAAGTGAAACCTCAAAGTCATCAAAAATCATTGAAGAAAAATCAGAACTCGTTTCAGAACTCGAGGTCTTTAATTCTTATACAAAGGATTTGATGCGATATCTTGATGGTGTTATTATCGATTCCAAAGGGGTTTCAAAGATTCACTTTGAAGAACCTTATATAAGAAAAATATCGTTTGAAGAGGTTTCCTATCAATATTTTCCTGATGAATATGTGGGGGCGTATCAAAAAAATACTATTTTGTTCGCACATGTTTTGGAAGATATAGATGAAGGAATTCGCCAAGTAAACCCCATACTTGAGGATATAATAAACTATGATATCTATGATGTGAATTGGGAGAATCCTGAACAAGCTACGGATGAAGAGAAGATACCTGATTTGTTAGATGAATTAGAAGATATTGAAAAGCAATTCCTAACACCGTCTTATGAAGCACTTAAGGAAGTGCAAGATATTATCGAAACACATGAAAAGGCATTAGCAGTTATTGCGTCCTATAATTCAATGAGTCAAGAATCTTTAGAAAAAATTAATGGATTTCAAGCACGGCTAAAAAATGAAGGGCAGATGATATCAGGATTAGCGGATAGTTTGAATGAAGAATTAGATGAAATCAAAGCAGAAGTTGATTTGAATTCAATTGCGTTTGAAGAGGTGAATAACTTGAATCTCCTTCATGAGCGGCTAACAAAAAACCTTGAAGGATTAAAAGCGTGTGAAGATGATTTAGATCGTTTGATAGACTATCTGGATAATTACATTATTCGCAAATACAATGCCTTAAAAGAAGAAACAAATCTGTCCACGGATTTAATGAACTTTATTGACTTATTTGTAAAATCAAAATTTGGTCATAGTCAAGAGACGCTTGAAGAGGTCAATATAGATACACTTATAAGTAATATTCATCAAAACATGCGTGGGTATACAACCGATGTTTTTCTTGATTATCAAGATATGAATATGGACGTAGAAAGTGAAGAAGAAGAAAAATATGAGAAACAAGTCGGCGCCTTGAGCAATTTAGATCTTGTTAAAACATTGAATATACAAGGTGTTAAAGGCTTATATCCACACCTAGAGGTTGATCAAACGCTGTTGCCATCGAACGTGCTATCCATAGATGCAGCATCGGATGGAGTCCAAGATGCTACAAATCTGTTGGAAGACCTTAGCAAATTATCGTTACTTGCAAAAAACACACATGAGAAAATTTTGTTTAATGAATATGTTGTTGGGATGTTTTCGTCCATTGTGTCTCAAGTTGATCCAAATGCAAAAAGTCTGAGTGGATTTGCCTTAAGTGATCATTTTTTAGAGTATGAAGTAGAGTATGTTTTAGGCGGTCAATTTAATGAAGTGAAAAATCTTGAACGTGTGCTAGCCATTATTTTCGGAATTCGAGTGCTTTGCAATGTTATTCATCTAACGATTGATCATGTGAAAAGAGATACAATTTTAAGCATTGCAAACACAATAGCCGGTTGGTGGACCGGAGGTGTTGGAGGAGTGATTCTAGCTGTTGTAATTGGTTTGTGTTGGGCCATGATGGAGGCAATGATTGATGTGTTCTTATTGACATCCGGTGAACGCGTTCCGTTTATTAAAACGGCATCAACATGGTATAGTTCTCTTGATGGAAATTGGGAAGAATTTTTCAATGCATCCGTCCGACGTGCTCAAAATGAAATGTCGACTTATATTAAGGATACAGGTGAGTTTACGAAAGATGCTGTAGATGAAATAAAAAAAGTCCTTGATGATTCTGTGCCAATAGGAAGTGCATTAAACAATTTAGATCGTAAAAAAGTCGAAGAGTCAATGAAAAGTTCTCTCAATACTATTGCAGAAGAGCTGAATGTTCAAATTGATGTTGCGAATCATTCCATTGATCAAACAATCGAAGAGCGATTGGATTTATATTTATCAAGGTCTATAGATGAAAGAGAAGAAGAGAATGTCAAGTATGATGAAGAATTGGATACAGAGGTAATTGGACTAATTGAAGCCATGCAATCTAGTGTGGATTCATATGCACTTGATACAGATACAAATTTATCTGAGATGGTTGATATTCGAAAGACTGTGCTTGATACTTACGAAACTCAAATTAATAAGCTAAAAGATAAAACGGCACAAAAACACAAAGAAATTTATAATAAGGCCGCGAATATGGCAAGTGAAGAGCTGAAAAGTTATATTGATGATAAAGTTAAAGAAGGGTGTGAGATTACAACGGATCTCTTAACAAAAAAAGCCGATGAAATAAAAAAAGATATGAAGGGTACGATGACGAAAGAAACAAAGAAAAAATTTGGTGTTAAAAATCTTATTCCTAGTCTTAGTTATAAAGACTATTTACGCTTATTATTACTTTTGGACCAACAAGATGAAACAGTGAAAATGGCAAGAGTGATGGATCTTATCCAGATGAATATTCAAAAAAAATATGATGATTATGAGAAATCTTTTATGAACTACTATAGAGGAGTGCATATAGAAACGACACTAAAGGCACCGGTGAATAATCAGTTACCCGTGCATGAACGGTTAAAAAATAAGTTATGGGAGTATCATGTTGAAGAAAGTGCAATGTATTGAAGGAAGCGTAAGTATTGAGTCAGCACTAATCATTCCGATGATTATGGGAGTATTTATTTTTTTTATGAGCATGATGCAAGTCGTGTATACTCATGGAAAAGTTCAAATTGCTTTAAATGAAGTTTGTAAAGACCTTACATACGATAGCTATGTTTTTAATGAATTAGGAGTTATTAAAGTGAATCAGGCCCTGTATTCAAAAGGTCTAGAACAATCAATTTCAGTGGATGATTTATATGTACTCAAAGAGCAATTAGTTGAGGCCATTCCGAAAGTAGCGTCGGATTTACGAGAGTTAAGATTTTCACCTTTGTCAGCAGAAGTTTCTATAGATAGCATGAATAAAATCATAGAAGATAAATCGGATATCATGGATGTTATTGTGAGTTTACACGGTGTAATTACTGAATTATCTCAAAGTATTGGGACAGAGAGTGGATATTTTATTAATACCATGTTGCTCCGTGTTTATATTAATGAAAAGCTCGGTGAATATTTAAGTGACGTTGATGTAGACTATACGTTGATGCATGCATCCGGGTTTTTAGAAGATCAAAGTGGACAAATTATATTAAGTACGCAACATCGTATTCCAATACTTTTTATGCGTCAAAAAATACATTTAAAAAATGGTGGGTATTTTCACTCGTTCACAGGGGCAGGAAAATTTAGTGAATCATACAATAAAGTCATTCAAACAAGTCAATATGGAGAGGAAATAGAAGACCAAACTTCAGATGATGAAGATCAGGATGGATTTGCTAAAACGGTATACGTTACTGAGCATGGTTCAAAATATCATGAAAATCAGCAATGCTTTCATATAAAGGTAAATGCAAGTCGTGTCCGGGTAAGTAATGTAACGGGAAAACGTCCTTGTGAGTATTGTGGTGATGGCATAGATGAATTACCGGATAATACTTTTGTCTATACAACAAAAAATAGTCGGGTTTTTCATATCGATCATCAATGCCATTCGATTTATCATCATATAACACACTTTTCAGAAAAAGAAGCAATTACTAAGGGATATAGTCCTTGCAAATCGTGTTCAAGAAAGTAGGTGAACAAATGCTGAAAAAGAATGAAGGAAGTATTTTAATTGAAACAGCCATTATAATGCAGTTATGTATTATGTGTGTTTTAGGGTTGATTGGAATGACGGTGAAATATCATTATTCAATCACCAATGATTTGTATTCGGATATCGATGGGTATTATAGTAGTGATACCTTGCCTAAATCAGATGAAGTTGACCGAGTAAAAAAAATACAACAGCTAAAGTTTATAGATGATATAACAGACCAAGTTTTAATCTCTAGTGTAATCAAACAAAAATATGAGAAAGGTTTAAAAAAGATCCAACTTATATTAGAATAGTATTAGAAAGAAATAAAACTTCGATATTATCCTTTACGCTCGATTTAAGTCATCGTATAATGAAACTATGATTAAAATATCTATTATTCGATAAAATGTGAAGGAGGGTATCAAATGAACAAGATCAAAATAGAAGGACAATCCATTTTCGGATTTATTGTATTACTGGTCGGTTTAGTTATGTTGTTAAACGGACTTGATATTATTTCGGCGGACATAAGTATTGCTAAGTACTGGCCGATTATTTTGATTGTCTTAGGTGTGGTCAAGATTATCAATTATGATGAATCATCATTTTGGGGTGGAATCTTATTGATTATTGGAGCCTATTTCTTACTTTCAAATCTTGATGTAACATGGGTTCAGAATATTCGTTTTACATCGGTGTTCTGGCCGGTGGTTGTTATACTGATTGGGTTATCCCTGGTTTTTCCTAAAAAAAGTCACTAGATATGGTTTGAGTATTTAAAAGGGGTGAGACTATGAAAGAATGGATTATACGCATATTAGAACCGGATTTTTATGAACCGATTGTAGAGTTTTTAGGTCCTTTTGGATTTTTAGCCGGAATTCTATTGGCTATGATTGAGTCTTTTGTCCCACCTTTGCCTTTGGCAGCATTTGTAACAATAAATGTCATTATTTTTGGCTTTGCATTAGGATATATTTTATCATACGTAGGAACAGTAACAGGTTCATATTTAGTTTTTTTGTTACTTCAAAAATATGGCAGTAAATATATGCATAAATACATTGATAAGCATCCGAAAGCACAATCATTATTTACATGGATTCATGAAAAAGGTGTGTTTCCCTTATTTTTATTGTTGACATTCCCTTTTACACCCTCTGTTATTGTAGGCGGATTAGCTGCATTTGCAGAGATACGACCAAAAGATTATCTTCTGGCTTTAGTTCCCGGAAAATTATTTATGGTTATGTCTCTAACAATTATTGGCGTGAATATACAGTCTTTTTTTGAAAAACCTATACGTTCAGTGGGATTTATTGCTTTAGTCTTATCGGTTTCGCTTGTTGCAAAACAAGTCTTAGCCATATATGAACGTAAAGTATTGCGGTATCGAATTAAACATCACTATATCCAAAAAGATAAGAAATGAGTAATTTATTTTTTTTATAATAAACTATTGACTTTTATAAAGAAGTGATGATATAATACATTTCGCTGCTAAGGAAAGAATACATGAAACAATGAATTGAATCGAAGTGGCAAACGTAATTATTTAAAAAAGTTGTTGACACAGACGAAGAGATATGATATTATAATCTTCGCTGACAAAAACAGCGAAACACGAAAAAATACAATGAACTTTTGATAATTGAATAGTGAAGTAAACCAAGTTATACCTAAAAAAATCTTGAGAGATCAAGTAAAAGTAATAGCGAACAGCTAGTGTTTGGCGAGTATCGATCAAAACTTTAAATTTGAGAGTTTGATCCTGGCTCAGGATGAACGCTGGCGGCGTGCCTAACACATGCAAGTCGAGCGAGAAGGTTGCAAATGATTCTTCGGATGAATGCGCAACT
>Ga0334894_1000471_pt1 | contig 48064 bp, 38 predicted proteins | sample GraSluR3_MG_6_FD_207225 | JGI IMG/M metagenome (GOLD analysis project Ga0334894, IMG submission 207225) | Sludge microbial communities from methane-producing bioreactor in Wageningen University, Netherlands - Granular Sludge_12_05 R3 | ecosystem: Engineered > Bioreactor > Anaerobic >...
TATACGCCTTTCCCCAGTAGTCTCCGGGAAAGTTTGCAAGGGATACCGGCATCAGTATTAATGCAAGAAAAAGCCCCGAAAAAATAATGTTCGCTCTCATAATAGATAATTTAATTTATTATACAGGTGTCTGCACACATACATAATCTATACAGCCATAATCCAACCCACAAGTTCCGCAAGTCCCTCCGCAACCGTCATCTCCGCATTCCTTTTCATCGCAATCAGGCGTGCAAATGCAGGCATTATCATCATAACAGGATGTGTCAGCGCAATCAATCAGTTCATTGCAGTTGTCATCAATTCCATTATTGCAGATTTCGATCGCACCGGGGTTTACTTCTGCATTTGTGTCATTGCAATCCCTTCCGGAAGTTGTCTCGGTGTAGCCTGAAGGAATCTCAGCCCCATAGCATATAGCAAATTTATCCTCCTGGTTTTGGTTTGGAGCTCCCCACTTGTGGTAGCCGTCGCCATCCCCATCATAGTAAAATACACCTACCCTCCATGAATTAGGATTGTCGTCATTGCAGTCAGGCTCATCATAAAGGCATCCGTTAGCAAGCCCGTAATATCCGGTCTGGGCGCCATATCCGTCTCCGTCGTTGTCTGTGCATAGGACTTCAGGCTCATATTCATCTCCCGAACAGGTTGCCTGAACTGAAAGGTCATAGAAAACAGGGGTAACTCCACTTAATGTCGATTTTAGTGTTACCTGAACCTCAAGATACTTTCCGTTTGGTGTTGAGGATAACAAGACCCCATTTGAAGCAATCTCCCATGCGGACCATGAAACTCCATCCTCAGAGCTCCTTACCTTTACAGAAACAGAAGTTCCTTCCGGCTCATCGGAATTCCAAAACGCAGCATTAAACTCAGTATCAGGCGCCTCTGAATCAAATACTGCCGACCATGTCCCTATTTGGACTGATGACCTTAGCCCCAAACCGGTTGAATCACTGTAAGTATATGGAGAAAGGCCGGTATCAAACACACCTAAGGGGCTCCCGTCAACTCCGCTGTATTTCGCAAGCTTGCTTTGGTCCCTGTGTATTGCCCAAACATTATCCTCGCTATCCACAGCCATACCCCTTACTTCAGACACTACTTGAGCTACTGACTGCCAAATAACGCTTCCGTTAGGGGCAAATTTAACAACATAGCCGCTTGATGAACTGCCTGCAACAATATTTCCCTGTGAATCGGTTGATATTCCTAAAGTATAAAATTGATTTTGGGCGGGCGTTGAAAATGTCTCTGTAAGGGAATCAAATTGTGTGTATGTGTAAGAGCTTCCCGCAAGGTAAACCTGAGTATTGCCTTGAGAATCATACCCTAGTGCAATTCCATAATCGCCATAAGGCTGATTGTATACCTTAACAGCATGCGTGTTCGTGTCGAGCCTCAAAAGGTAGTATCCAAGCGAAGATCCCCACAAGATTCCATGCTTATCCACCAATGCTCCGTAAGGCGTGTTAGGGCTTACATCAATCGGTCCGGCAAGCAGTGAGCCGTCAGAGCCGTCAAGCTTGTAATAAGCCTGCTCATTATAACAGCCCAGCCATATATTACCCTCCAAATCTATTGCAAGAGACCTCCCCAAACAATTATTTGTGCCAACGGTAGCAACCCAGGCTATCCTTTCATCGGTAATTTCTTCATCATCTATTATTCCATTGCTGTTATTGTCGTAGAAAGGAATCATTTCAGAAGGCTGTATTGTTCCATCAGCATTGGCATCGTATGATGTGTCCAATATGCCATTTCCATTCCTGTCAATCCAATCATCAGAAAAAACCTTTATAACATCTGCCGGGTTTGAGCCAAATTGCCTGTTCGCCACATAGCAATTTCCGTCAATATCAACCGCTGTCCTTGAAGGGGCAGGACCCTCCCAAGCTCCATGATTTCCCAATTCCCCAAACCAAGTATGGTATCGGGCAAGCTCCTTATTTTCTTTTGTGTCCCATTTAGAAAGAGAATCCTCACCCGCATTTGCAACCCACAGCACAGGGTAGGTGGTGGTTTCTTCCAAATTTATCTGAAGCTGGTCTGCAACCGTCTGGTATTCCACCCCGGACAAAACACCCTCATCAAAATCAGCATTCAAGGTGTATATTTTGGAGGTAACACAGCTTTCATCAATAGGCTCCGCCGACTCGGAATCATCATCCTTTGACTCGCAGTTAGGGTCATAAGGGTAGTCCCAGTAGCCGTCGCCGTCGTTGTCAAGCCGGTCCCAGCACTCAGGAAGATTCATTTCGCAACTTTCCTTTAAATCATTGAACACAAGGAAGTAGCTCATGTATCTTGCATCTCCCTTAAGCTTTATGTAGTATCTGCCGGTTTTTGGGCCGAAGGATTCAAGGCTATTCAAAGGCTCACCGGTTTCTTCATCAAGCCTCATAGGGTCAAAGGAAGTCCACTCTCCGGTCAGGTAGTCCTCAAAGTAGACAATCTCATACTGGCCTTCCATGAGCTTTAGGACATTCCATATCCTCAAGTCATCCGTAAACTCGTTGGCTATAAGGCTAGGGTAGTCTATTGCCCTCCATTCCCATCCGTAAAATCCTGCATAGGATATAGGCACTTTGCAAGGGTCGCCCGGGAAGTTCTCTTTTATGACCTCAAAGGTCTCTGTATCTTCGGCGGTGTTTCCAAGGCAATCTGTTGCCTTAATCTGAAGTTTGTGTTTTGAAAGCCCAAGAAGGCTGAATTCTCCTTCATAAACTCTCCAGTCATCCCATTCTCCGGTAACATCCCACCAAATCCTATACTCAAGAGACATCCTGCCTGAAGCGCAAGTGCCGTTAAGGTCATAGGTGTTGTCAAGGTTGATTTTTGTGTCTGTGGTAACCCACCAGTGGTCTTCCTCAGTTACAGGGTCTTTGTTCAGATAGATGCTTGGGAAGCCGACAAGCTTCATAATTTCAGGAGGGGAGTTGTCAACTTTGTGGTATTGGACATGCTCAGCTTCCTTGTTTCCAAGTTTGTCAACAGAATACCATACAATCTTGTGAAGGCATTCCTCATCAAGAGTAAATGAGATTGAGTGGTCGGACTCAAGAGTTTCATTTTTCAGTAAAACCCAGTCTTCCTCTTCTCCGCCGCTCTCACTCCACCACACTTCATATTGGAAGTAATCAACGCCAACTGCGCAAGGCTCTGCATGGTCGGTTGCAGTCAGGGTGATTGTGGTGTTGCTTGTAACATAGAAGGTCTCTATTGCCTCATCAGCAACAAGGCCGAACATCGCAATATCTTCCTCGGTTGCGTTGCAGACCGGGCCTTCAAGGGTTTTTACAGTAACAGGAGGTTGAGAATCAACCCTGTGGTACTGTATGTGCTCCTCTTCTGTGTTTCCAAGAAGGTCAACAGCATACCATTTTATCATATGCAGGCAGTCTTCCTCTATCTGGAAAGCGTAAACCAAGTCTTGAGGAGATACATTCTTCTCCCAGACTAAGGTGTCTACAACATCGTCGCCTGTGGAGTCTCTCCAAAGCTCAATGTGGACATAGTCGGTACCAACAGCGCAAGGCTCCTGTTTGTCTGCGGATGCATCTATAAAGATCCAAGTGCCATCCTGGCTTGTTGTGTTGTCCCTTAGCCAGAAGTTGTTGATTTCGTCCTCAGTCTCAAGGCTGAATTTTATAATATCTTCCTCGCTTGCAGGGTAGGTGGGCCCTTCAAAGTACTTCCAGCTCTCAGGAGGTGTTGAGTCAACCCTGTGGTATTGGATATTTACTTCCTCTGTGTTTCCAAGAAGGTCAACCGCATACCATGAGATTTTGTGGAGGCAGTCCTCTTCAATTGTAAAGTTAACATGGCTTCCCGGAACGGTTATCCAGTCCCCCTCTTCGCATTCATAATTATTCTCTTCCTCAGAGCACAGCTCAACTTTATACCTTATTTCCTTAACCCCGACAATGCAAGGCTCTTCTTTGTCCTCGGAATTAAGGTGGACTTCGGTCACATGGTCCCTTAGCCAGAAGTGGGTTATCTGGTCGCCAGTAAGGCCAAATTTCTCAATATCAGCTTGGCTTGCAGGATAGGTAGGGCCGACAAATGTTTTTGAGGTCACCGGAGGCTGTGAGTCAACTCGGAAGTATTCCAAATCCGCCTCGTTTGTATTGTCAAGACCGTCCCTGCAGAAGAACTCCAATCCGTGAACAGAGTCTTCCTGGAATGTGAAAGTGTAAACTTCTTCGTGCGAAGCATCTGCGCAGCACCATCCGTTGCTGTAATTGCCGCCAAACTGTGTGCAGTACTGCTCAGTCAGCCAAGGTATCTGCGGCACATCAAAGGACATCCTGTAGCAGACTTCTTCCCTGCCGATAGGGTGAGGGTTTTGGTCGGTACAAGTAAGGTTAATCTGAGTTACATGGTCCTGGACCCACCAGCAGTCCCCTTCCGCATAGTCTGCAGTTACTTTAACATCATCTATGAACCAGCCTTCACCGGTGATTATTCCAGATACTGAAGGTCCGTAATGAATATCAAAGACAAGCTCAACAACCTGTCCCGCATACTGGCTTATATCATACTGCATCTTTGTCCAAGGTTTGCAACTCAAGTCTGAATTTGGATAGGTATTCTCCCAAAGGACAGTATAAGGGCCTCCAACAGGACCTATTTTAGCTTCAGCAATAAGGTAATTTGGATAGTCCATTTGCTGTGCCTGCCACCATTCTACAGAGATATCCCCATAAGCTCCAGTCAAGTCCATCACTACAGATTTAAGCTGACCGTCTGTGTAAGGGGCATAGTTTCCATTAAGGTTAGTTACCCAGCATTTGTCTCCGCTGTGGCACCCAAATCCGCAACTTCCGGCAAAAGGTATTCCCCAAGCCCATTCATTAAGGGTTCCTGAGGTTGTGTAACCTCCATTATCTGACTCAAAGTTCTCAAAGTACAATGTGCCGCCTACATAAGACTCGCCGTTTGTTTCGCAGGCAATCTTAGGCTCGCCTACTACTTTTAACCCAACAGGCGCCTGAGTGTCAACAATATCAAGCTCAACCTTCTCTTCTTCTTCATTTCCAAGAGCGTCAACACAGTACCAAGTCAGCCTGTGGAATGAGTCCTCCTCATAGGTGAAGTTAACATATGTTCCGGCCTGGCCTGAATACTTCTCAATCCACTCGTCAGCCCAATTCTCTTTCCACTCAATTGTATAATATAAGGTTTCTCCGCCAACAGGGTGAGGGCTTTGGTCCTCGCAGTAAAGCTCAACCAAAGTTTCTTGAGTTACATAAGCGCAGTCTTCAATCCCGTAAATCTCCCTTTCACTTGCAGAGCACTCAATCTGCTTTCCTGTAAGGACTTTCCATGACTCCGGAGCCTTGTTATCCACAGCATCAATCTCAATCATCTCTTCTGCTGTGTTTCCAAGGGCATCCTCACACCAGTAAACCAATTTGTGGCAGGAGTCTTTAAGGCCTGTGAATTCCTTGTAGCCTTCTGAAGAAGATTCTTCGATAAGTTCCCAATCAGGTTTGATGCACTCTTGACTCCAATAAAGCTTCCAAGATAAGTTTACATCCCCTACAGGGTGAGGCAAAAGGTCTTCGCAGGTAAGCTCGATTTTGGACTCGCTTGTCAAATAGTAGTGGATTGGCTCCTCTCCTATAACTTTAGGCCCGGTCACATTCTTAATAATTTCAGGGGCTTGAGTATCTACAATATCAAGTTCTACCTTTTCTTCCTCTTTGTTTCCAAGGGCGTCTTCGCAGTACCATGAAAGCCTGTGGATGGAGTCATTCTCATATTTGAAGGTAAACTCTGTTGAAGCCTCAATCCATGAACCTTCAGTCCAGGCATCTTCTTCGGTAAGCCTCCAGTCCACTTTGTAGTAAATTGTCTCTCCACCAACAGGGTGAGGGCTTTGGTCTTTGCAATAAAGCGAAATCTCGGTTTCCTGTGTTACATAGTAGTCGCAGATTTCGTTTTTAGGGTTGCACTCAGGATTCACAAGCACACTTGGCTCTCCAACCATTTTCCCGGATTTTGGCTCCTGTGTGTCCACATAAACGCACTGCCTCTTTATCTCTTCAGACTTGTTGACATTGTCAATAGAGTAATATTCTATAAGGTGGCAGGAATCCTGTCCGACATTAAATGGCGCTGAGTAGGATGTAAACGATCCGTCCCCTTGAGCACCCCCACAGGCGCTTTCGCTCACGCAGTAAGAATCACAAACCTGAGTTACCCTGTAATATGTCCCGGCAATTCCTGACTTGTGAGGGCCGCTGTCCTCAACGGTAAGGTTAATCGGTGTCTGCGCGGTAATCCATTTGCTTGTTCCGTCAGTATAATAAGGGGTTCCGTATGTTTTTGTTGTAGTTGGAGGGGTTTTGTCCACATGGAAAGTCTCAATATCCACAACCTCATTTCCAAGAAGGTCGTAGCATGTTATTGTAAGATTGTGTGTTGACTCTTCAGGGAAGCTTATATTGAAAGGCGGATTAATTTGGCTCTGGCCGCTTCCTGTTTTATCGCCGCCAATAACTTCATAATCCCACTCGCAGAGCACGCCGCCGACAGGGTGAGGGCCGCTGCTTATAGCCTCAACCTGAATTGTTGTAACTCCATTAATATAGCAAACATCTTCTTCACTCTGAGGAGGGCAGTCGCCATACTGCGGCCCGTATATTGTCTTAACTATAACAGGAGGCTTTGACTCAACAATATCAAGCTCATATCTCCTTTCCTCTTCCCATCCGCAAAGGTCCTCAGCCCAGAACTCTATAAGGTGGTAGGAGTCCTGAGTGAAGGTAATTTCAACCTGCTCATTAGGGTTTGATTTGCCCTCTTCAAGAATTGTCCAGTCATCAGATTCGTTGTATCTCCACCAAACAATGTAATTTATCATTACCTCATCTGCATACTGCCCCGGAAGGTTGTTATATCCTCCATTTGTTTCATCATCAGGGTTGAAGTCATAAGCGGTAAGGATCACTTTTGTGCCTTGTTTTGCAAAGTAGCATCCGTCAGTAAGGGTTTTTCCGTTTGCCTCATCAATATCGCATTCGATGGAGGTTCCGTTGAAAATAATCTCTTTGTAGGTCTTAGGCGAGGTTGTATCTTTTATGAAGGAATAATTGAAGTTCTGGTTGTAAATTTTTCCCCAATTCTCAACAATATCCTTGCCCCTTATCTGGCTTATATAGTGAGTACCTTCATAAAGCTCCTCCAAGTCTATCTGGGCGGTAATCTCAGAGCAGTATAATCCCAGAGAATTCTTGTAGTGGTTAATAGGTTCAAGCCAGTATCCTGTCCAAGCATCAGGTATAGGCTCAGGAGGGATTAATTTGTTTAGGAAAAATTCTCCGCCCTGTATCTCTGATTGCGTGTCGCAAATAGTAACGGTAAGGTTAGGGTTTGTTCCGCAAACCAAAAGCTCGTGAGGATTCATAACCCCATTTAGGGTTAAGCCTTGCATGAATTCCGGCGGAATGGTATCACTTTCAAAAACTACGCATGCGCAATTGCCCCAATTTTCTTCCTCATCCTTAGCCTGAACGCATATTTTGTTGCTTCCGTCATTTATGAATTCAATTTCATCTTTGCCAATCTCCTCAACAAGCTCATCAAAAGCTCCGTCTAAAGCATATAATGCCTGGCCGGTTCCCGGAGTTCCGCAATTCCTTGAATCGCCGGATTTCCTTAAAAAGTACTCAGCCTGCTCTATGTTTGAGCAAGTGTCTGTTGCAAGAGCAGTAACATTGAATATCCCATTATTGTAAGGAGGAAGGACTTTAAGGTCTGAAACTACAGGCCCTGTGGTGTCCAAAGGCCCTAAAAGATCATCGCAGGTGTCTTTGCACCCCATTGGTGTCTTTGTAAGTGTGCATCCGCCAGGGCTTTCTGAATTAACACAACCCCTTTCTCCCCAGTAGCATACTCCTTCAATCACAGAGCCCAACTCAGGGCAAAACTCTGAAGTGTAACCGCACTCGCAGGAGGAATTGCAGGAGCCATCGTAGTGGCAATAATCATTTTCTAATTTTGCGTTGCAGGGATTTTGAGAGTCGCATTCAGCGTCGCAACCTACATTGCATTCCTGGCTTGTTTGCTTGCAAGAGTATTCTACACAAACCCCACTACTGCAATAGTCCTGTCCATTTTCAGGGAAGTATAACTTATAGGGACTTTGGCAAAATGGGCTTGGGCAAGTTCGCTCAGAACCGCAAGAAGAGCCATTGGGCTTATCCGAATTACTGCAAGTGGCTTTTGTCCCCTCCTCAGTGCAGGAATCCTCAGTGCATTCATTTCCATCGTCGCAATTGTCCTCAGGTGTGGAGGACTTCAGCACACAGGAAACACCCAGATTCTCCTCGCAAGTATATTCATTATAATAAATCTGCAAACCTTCGCAGACTTTCTCATTGTCATCGGCACAGTTGTAAGACTCAGTGGAAGTGCCCTCTCCACAAACACCCTCGTTACAGACCCCCTCAATGTGCATTTTTGAGTCCTGGTCGCAGTAATCCCTGTCTAAGCTATTGCAATCCTCATCAGTTTGGCACTCAGGCTCAATGCATCTTTCGTCATTAGTTGTAATTGTAGGCATGCAAGGCTCGCCGGAGCCGGTTCCATTCTGGCATAGGCAACCCTGTGCATCTGCAGTGCCGCAAATGCCATTAGCAGGATATTCATACCAGTTATTTTCTACACATCCGCTTGTTGGGCAAGGGCAATCTGTAGCCTGTGTTGCGGTGGTGCACTCGGCGTCGCACTTTCCAATCACACATTTTGGATTAGAATAGGTGCATATGCAACCATCACAGGCTATATTAGTATAAAGTTTATGAGATATGGCGGTGCATTTATCAGGGCAGTCGCCTGCAGTTTCGCACTCAGCATCACAAGCCTTACTGCAAGAATTATAAGTGCAGTTATCAGAAGTATCTACACATTTGTTAGTTCCATAAGGATTAGTATAATACCAAGTGGCGCCTCCTTGAGGGTTGCCGCACTGAGGGCACCAATAACAATTAGAACCTTCACATTCACTCTGAGTAGATATCATGTTACAGGTAATACCATCCATACCATCGCAATTCTGGTCAATGCCATCTCCAGGAATCTCGGTTGCACCCGGGTTTATTGAAGCATCGCTATCATCACAATCGTTTCCTTGTGGGCAGGAAACCGCATCATAAGCGTAATATCCGTCGCCATCGGCATCAACACACTTGCAGGTTACCGAAAAGGTCTTGGTTTTATCTGGTGAGGATTGAAAGGTAACCCTGTGCTGATTATTTCCCCCTACATAATATACAGGTATATTCCAAACAGGTTCAACTGAAAAATCTCCATTAGTGTCTGTTGTAATTGTTCCCGAACTGACAATTGTTCCTCCGCTTGGTCCATCCTCAACTATATAACCATAGCCTGTTGAAGCAATAAAATTATCCCCATTCAAATAAACAGTCTCTCCACAGCCAAAGTCATTTTTCTGCTGAGCCACCCCATCGGTGGTCCATACTGAACTGTCTGTAAATGTGGTATATGCGGAATTTGACCCGTCAGAAACATAAGCTGTATATGTGCCTTCCATTCCGTTTAAGGTGTAAGCGTAATTATAAAATTTCCCTTCCCCGTCAGTTGTCGGAAGGTCGCCGCATTTGCCGTCTATCGGGCAGAAATAATCATTATTCAAAGGGTCTGTAATTTTTATCTCAACAAGAAGTGTATTCGGAGTAAATCCTTCCCCTGAGATTAAGGCTGTCTCTCCGGGAGCATAATCTTCCTTGTCGGTCCAAATGCTCGCAGAAGTGGCAAAAACCGCAGAAATAAGGGCTATAAGCAAAATCAGGATTAATACAGCACCTGTTGGCGCGTTATACCCCTTTTTAATTTCCTCTCTCATTTGATACCTCTTCAAATATTAGGAAATCTTAGTATATATACTTTTTTAGGAATAACACTTATTGTAGTCTTTTTGTAATGCTTTTGTAATGCCCCAATAATTATTTGCCTCTTTTGGGGGGTAAATCCCTGTTATTTTGCGCGCCTGAATGGCGCCAAATACCCCCCTCAAAACCACAAAAAGGGCCCCTTACTGCAAAGCATCCCAAATCCTAATAAAACCACTCAAAAGCCTGTTTTTTGCCATTATAGGGCACCTAACAAAATATTTGCGATGCCATCGTAAACAATCAACCAAAAGCTTGCGATGCCATCGTAAACTCCTTAAAACACCCTATTAATCAGGGCTTTTGGCATCTCCAGCTTATAGGCCGCCCAGTCGTAAATTGTGTACAAAAATAGGGTTATTTTGCCACTAAGGCTCCCTTCCCTGAAATAGTGCCTATAATACCCAAAATCCCTGCCTTTATCCTCATAGCTCAGGTTATAATCCAAATTTGGAAAAGTCCGCAAATATTCTTCCCAGTCACACCCTTCATCAATATATCCGTCGCAGTTGTCATCCACCCTGTTGCAGATATCCTCTGAAATGCCTGTAGGAATGCATACCGGATGCCTCAGTTTCCATGCCTCATAAGGGGTAATAAATGTGATTCTGGGGTCGCCGTTCAGCTGCTCAATAGTTTCCGTATAATCACCCCATTTTCCCTCATCTATCTTATTATTAAGGGTAGGGTGCTCAAAGTCCGGCTGGTGGACATATATTGGGACAACAATCCTTCCGTTTATTTTGACTGTAGGGACATCCATCCGCTCATATTCCAAAACCTCCCGTATAATCTCGTCAGGGGACTTAAACTCAGTATCCCTGCCCGCCCTTCCGTCTTTTGTAAAGCTTACCGCATACTGGTACATATCAAGGGTTGCAGTGGGCGCAATGGTCCCCAATTCATCAACATAATACACCCCAAAGTTCACCCTAAAGCCCAGTTCCTCCAAAGCCCGCCTTATGTCCGCTGACATCCTCCCGTAAGGCGCAACATAGGTTACGGGAAAATCTATCCTATCAATTTCCGCCCCAAGGATCTTTTCCATATTCTTAAGGTAAGCAAACCTTCCCCTCTCTATTATATATCTTTGCATCTCAGTAGGGTAGCCTTCAATATGTTTTTCATGTTCGTCCATCTTATAGCCCTTTTGCATTAATTCAATATTCGGGGCCAAATACATCCTTTTGAGAATATCCGAAAAATAATAATCATTCGGCTTCATTTCATCGGGAAAAAAGCTGAATGCCACCGGGAGTTTGTTCCCTTCATAATAGGAGGTAATCCTGTCAAAAAAATGATACCATTGGCGCTCGGCGCTCCCGTCAATATTTCCAACATAGGAGATAACATAAATGCTCCCTTCAGCATCAAGCCGGCAATTACTGCATCCGTCCCCGGAAATATTGTTTCCGTCATCGCATTCCTCCCTCCATAAATCCGCCTTTTCGTTGCCGCAATAAGGGATTTCCGGGAAAAGCCCTATAATCTCAACATTATTTCTCGCCCCTGAAGGGACACTAAACCTATAATATTCTCTCCCCCCTTTTTCATAACCCTCAAACCCGACCTCCTCCCCATTTACAAGAACCTGCTCCAAAACACCATCTCCCGGGTAAATGCTAAGGCTCAGTTCCCTTCCAAAAATCCTGCTGTTAAGCGGGCTTGTGACATCAAAAGAAACACCTCGCTTTCCCTCAATAATATTCTCAATATCCGCTGAATTTCTCTGGGTAATGTATTTGGACACCTCGCCGATAGTGTCAACCCAAAGCCCTTTCTCAACCAAGTAGCCGAATACTTCGGGGTTGTCGCAGCTGTCATGGTAAACATAATTAACCCACTCCTGATGGTTTTTTGCAATATCTGCCAGCAGATAATAGTCCATCGGAAGGCTCCCAAACCCTAAAGTATTGAAGCTCTTATAATTGAGATAATTATCCGGGTTTTTTGACTCCATCATATTCCTGTAATACCCCCTTGCAAAGATATAATAGTCAGAGAGCCAATTCTCATATCGGGCATTTGTAACTCCGCAGGGCCACGCAAAAGAAATAAGCTCCTCTCTTGGCATCCCGACCCCGGATATAATATGCTCAATATTTTTCTCCACATCTTCCCTGAAAAGAGTTTCAGGCATATCCCCTCTGCAGGAATGGCTTAATGAATGCCCCCCTATTTCATGGCCGTATAGATAAGCCTCCCGAAATATTTCCCAGTCGGCCTCGGTATACCTGTCCGTGAAAGAAAGAAAAAAAGTCCCCCTCAGCCCCCGCTCTTCAAGCTCATCTGCGCACACAGCCTCCACCCTACCAAGGGTTTCATGGTAGCCGTCATCATTGGAGATTGATGCGGCTCCGCTAAGGCAGTTATGCCATGCGCATATTTCAACAAATGGCTTATCTTCAGGCCTGAAGCTGAAGGTGTGCCTTGTAGAATAGGGGCTTACTTTTCCATTATCTCCCTCGCATCTGTAATAAACCGAAATAGTTTCCTGTTTTGCGGGCCTCTCGACACTCATTATATGAGAAAACCCGTCTTCTGTTTCCATCAAAAAGCCCTCTCCAAATTCAAATTCTTTGCTAAAGCTAAACTCACACCCGGAAACAATATCAGTCCTTATTTTCGCAACAGTATTTTTTTGGCTGCCATCTATTATTCCCTCTTGCAAGGGGCTGATTAATTCTATTTTTGGAAAAGTGGTTTTTGATCCGCAAAGCTCTACTGAATCAATCGCTGACCATGACCATCCGCAAGGCTGTATTCTAACCCCGGCGGCCTCAAAACCAAGATGCCCCAGCTCAAAGTCCAGCTGGCAGTCCGAACCGATGCCTTTTTCATATACTCCTTTTTTGGCAAGGTACCACTCCCCTTCCCTCAAAAGCCAAACCTTGTTTATGCACAAATCATAATCTCCAATTACCCTAATAGTTTCGGGGTAAACAGGCTCATCAAAATAAAGCTCTATTTGCTCAAGCAAATTCCAGTTATCCTTCATCCAAGACACATTTCCTGCAGGCTCCAGTCCGCACTGCATATCTGAGTCAGGCGGCCCTGTTGCATATATAGCCTCGTGCCCGATAAGCTCATTTGTCGCCTTTGCAAAGGATGCGTATTGGCAAAAACTCTCAGCAAAAACCGGCGAATAAAAAACAGATAAGAAAGCCAAAAGGAACATTGCCCAAATGGAGTTTTTTGCTCTCATTAGATAAACCCGAAGAATTCTATAATATTCTATAATCTCTCCCGCCATAGGGTTTTGATGGTTTGTTTTTGGCAGAGGAAAATAATATATAGTCACGACTATTATAGTTATGGCTATAAAGTTTGTGGACAGGAAAAGCGAACTTAAAAAATTAGAAGAGTATTTCAAGTCCGATAACATAGCCTTAATTTACGGCAGGCGAAGGATAGGTAAAACGCGGCTTGCAATGGAGTTCCTAAAGAACAAAAAAGGCCTCTACCTCTCCGCCATAGACAGGGGTGTCGGCTATAATTTGGCCAAATTTTCAAAAGAGCTCTCGGAAAAATTCAGCACACCCGGCCTGAGATTTGAAAGCTTCATCGAAATGTTCAAATTCCTAAATCATCAGGATATAGACTTCATAGCGCTTGATGAATTTGGATACCTTATTTCGGCTCTTCCGGAGTTTCAGGAAATCGCGGATTTCCACCTTAAAAAAAAGCTAATTCTAACAGGCTCAACAGTTTCCCTAATAGAAAGCAGGCTGATGAATTACAAAAACCCGCTCTATGGCAGGATAAACCTGTATATGAAAGTCGGACAGCTAAGCTTTGAAAGCCTTAAGGAGTGGTTTTCTAAGGCAGATACAGAAAGCTTAATAAAGATATACAGCCTAGCCGGAGGAATTCCAAAATACCTTGAATTTTTCCATGGCGACGCTATAGAAAATGAAGCAAAAAAAACGATTTTTGAAGGCACGCATTTCCTCTTTAGGGATGCAAAGTTCCTCCTGGAAGAGGAGCTAAGGGACCCCTCAAGATATTACCTGATTCTTGAGGCCCTGGCAAAGGGCAAAGACACAATTAATGAAATATCGGGCTATACAAAAATAGAGGCCAAAGATATTCCCTTCTACCTCAAAACTCTGGAGAACCTTCACCTCATAAAATCCGAAAGCCCGCTTCTGTTCAAAAAAGGGAAAAAATATCTCTTAGGCGACAATTACTTCCGGTTCTGGTTTACATTCATCTCGCCCTATGAAGACGAGCTTGAAAGAGATTTCAAAGAAAATGCGCTCTCGGAATTTAAGGCGAATTTTAACACTTATCTCGAGCGAATCTTTGAAGATATCTGCAGGGAATATGTCCTCAAAAACCAAAAAATAACTCCCTTTACGCGAACAAAAACCGGGCGCTGGTGGCACAAGGATAGGGAAATAGACATTGTTGCCCTCAATGATGATCAAAAGAAAATTGCTTTCTTTGAGTGCAAATGGAAAGACTTAACCGAAAAGCAGGCAAGATGCTTGCTCAAAGCTCTAGAGGAAAAATCAAAATTCTTTGATTGGAACACAGGCGGCCGAACCGAGTATTTTGGGATTTTTGCAAAGAAAATAGAAAACAAGGCAGCGCTCAATAAGGAGGGTTTTCTGGTATTTGACCTAAGGGATTTTTAGGAGTAGGCGCGAGCCTAAACATTATCTCACAAAAAATGAATAGCTAAAGCAGGCAAAAAACACAAACATTAGGCCGCCAAGAAAAAAATCCTTGCGTTTAGCAGATATGCCAAAATAAGTCTATAATATCCTATAATCTACCTCACTCAGGAAGCTTTATTCCCAAAGTTACATTCCTCAAAAGAAGGGCTTCGGGTCCGTACTCCAAAGTTTTCTGAAACCCCACATACACATCAATCTTTTTCTCAGTCCATCCGTGAAAGGTGTCGTCCGAATAAAATATCTTTGACATCAGCAGGTCGTATACCCACCCCTCAAGATGCCTTGCATCATTCCCCAAATCCACAAATACAATTTTTGAGCCTTTTGGCAGAGGGGGATTTACCGCAACGCTTGGAAATTCTCCGGTCCAGGGGACAAGCTCATTCATAAAAGCCCCGTAAGAGATATCGGACAAATAATGGGTTCTTCCGTCATCAATCCGGTAGTTATAATGGAGGTGCTGTCCGGTATTTCCAACACCATCCCCCACTCCCGAGCCGTCAATTTTCACCTGCCTTAAAAAATCTACCCTATAAATGCCAAGCAAATTTCCATGCTCATCAAAAACCTCCACTTTTTTTCCGCTATACAGCCTTTCATCAATATCCTGATAGGATGTTATTGTCCAGCCCGAAGAAATCTCATAGCCCTCAAGCCTATCCTGAACGCTGTTATTTAATGTATTGCCACCCACCCCCTCGCCGATTTTGGGTTTAGGGTAGGTATCCCTATCCGGTCCGTCAGCTCTGCCAAGGTCCTCCCTGAAATCTCCGGCTATGTGCAAAACCGCAAGAATTGCCGCCGCAAGAATTGCCGCTATTGCGAGCATTCGGCTTTTTCTCAGAACTGCCAATTTTTTTGAATAATTTTTCTTTCCTGCCATAATTATATCTAAACTTTGGCAATATCTTGCCAATTGAATTTATTTTTAACCGCCAAGAACAATTTTCAGGGAACCTTCAACTTTCTGTATTTCTTCTTCAGACATTGAAGGGTATATCGGAACAGATACCGCCTTTTTTTGGGCTGAGACTGTGTTTAAAAAATCCCCTTCATCAAGCCCGAGGTAATTGTGCAGTGGCATGAAAACCGGCTTTGCGCAAGCCACCCCAAAACCACCCATCTTTTCTATAAATTTATCGGGGCTGTCTGTTTCAATAATATACCTAAAAAATATTTCTCCGTCGCACCGACTTGCATTTTGGCCGCAATCGGCCAGAATTTTACCATATCTTGCCGCAATTTGCCGCCTTTTTTCAATAAATTGCCCAAGCCTCCTCAATTGGCTTCTCCCAAGCGCCGCCTGAAAATCCGACATTGAATAATTATAAGATTCCCTATACTCCGGCCTGCAGTCATACCTTGTCAGATCCTCTAAGGCCTCTAAGAGCTCTTTGGAATCTGTAAGAACCATCCCCCCATGTCCGGTGGTAAGGACTTTGGTCGCATAAAATGAAAAAATCGACAAAACCCCAAAATTTCCAAGTTTCCTTCCCTTATACTCCCCTCCTAAAGACTGAGCGCAGTCCTCTATTATTGGGACACCAAGATTTAGCAGCCCTTCGAGATTGGCGGGGGCGCCAAACATGTGCGGAACAATTATCGCTTTCGCGCGGGAGGTTATTTTTTTGGCCGCCGACTTCGGGCAGATATTATACCCTTGGCTTTCAATATCCGCGAGAACCGGCTTTGCTCCTGTATTATTAACAGCGCTCATAACCGATGCGCAGACATAACTCGGCAAAACCACCTCATCGCCGTTTTTTATGCCAAGGGCTTTTAAAGCAAGAAAAAGTGCGTTTGTCCCAGAATTCACGGCAACTCCCCCAAGAGCCCCGATATAACCGCTCATCTCCTTTTCAAAAATCCTAACTTCGCCGCCGGTCGCGATTTTTCCGCTTTTTAGGTTTGACACTACACAGGATATGTCTTCTTCATTTATCGTCGGCCTTGAGTGCGGGATTTCCATAATTATCCTTCAATTGCTTTTAGCGCTTCGCAAACAAAGCCCTCATAAATTTCCCTGCCTTTGTTTTCGTCAATATGCAATTTTCCCTCTGCCAAAAACTTCCTAATCCGTTTTTCATCGGCGTATTGCCGAAGAACCTGAAATTCTTTCCCGTATTTTTTCTCGTTTTCCCCTAGAAACCAAAAGCCTGAAAGTCCAAAGAGCGGAGGCCACTTCCTTAAAACTTGCTCTGCGCCTTGCTCTCTTGCGACTCTGTGAATCAAATCAACACCCTCATCTTTTAAGTGCCCCAGAAACTTTAGCAGGGAATGTTCCTCATCGCATGCGTGCATCCCGAATTCTGCCCCCGGAAAAACGCAGGTGGTTTTGACGCCGAGTTTTTCCTTGATCAAGGGGCCAAACTCCCTCGGGATTCCCCCGTGACCTGCAACAATTACCAATTCAAGCTTTTCATTCTCCCCAACCCGGCCGCCGAGTTTCAGAATCCTTTCCTGTTCATCAATTATTGACTTCACAAAACTGAGAGATTTTTCATAGAACTCTTTGACAGGCAGATATGCGGGCATCCATGCCTTTGACATATCCCCGACTCTGTCGGTCGTGAAAGGTATATGCCCGGCATAAATCGCGCCAGTTCTTTTTGCCGCATCCGTGGCGGCTCTAATAGCAAAAAACGAGTCGGTATCATGGAACAATGCAGGACCGTGGGACTCGCAGTCATTTCCGATGCTCAAAACCAATTTGCCCGCTTTTTTCGTCCCGGTCAGCATTTCGCCAAATTCGCCTTCCATAATATTACCTTAAGCTAAACAAACTTATGGGGGGGTTCCCAATGGCCGCCTACCTCCTTTGCAAATTCCTCATCAAGACTATGCTCCCCCTCCACGATACTTACGACTCCATCCACGAAGCCTTCATACAACACCTTACCGTGTTCTGGGTTTGCATAAATCCTTCCCCTCTCAAAATATTCAACCTCTTCTGTTATAGAGTTTACAGAATAGCCCCCTCTCAAAAAACAATCAACCCTTCTTCCTTTAAATTTCCTCCGCTCCTCGTTCCCACCAAGAGCCTGGAAGTCGGACCCATACCTATCTATTGAATATTCCCCAAGCGCCCAGTACCCTGAAAGACCCAAAAGAGTGGGGCATATTTTCAGGACTTTTTCGGGATCTTCTGCGGCAACCCTGTGGATTAAATCCTCACCTTTTTGATAATAATAACCCAAATACTTCATAAGCGAATGCTCCTCATCTCCAGAATGCATGCCATAGTTTTTTCCGGGATAAACACAGGTCGTTTTGACCTCCAACTCTCTTTCAACAACTGAAGCAAATTCGGCAGGAATTCCCCCATGTCCAACAGCGATTACCACCTCGACATCTTTCTTTAAGAGTTCCCGGTACCCATCTACAATAGGTCTCAGGTAAGCCGCCGAAAGCGCACAAAAGAAATTTTTTGGCAGATAAGCGCGCGACCAACTCGCCGCTAAATCTCCCCCATCGGTAGTGTATGGTATATGTCCCCCATAGTAAGCCCCTGTCAACCTGGCTGCTTTTAGGGCAGCAAGTGTCGCAAAGATAGAATCAGTATATCGCGGCAAAGCCCAACTGTGATTTTCATCAGGATTTCCAACCGCAAAAATCAAACAGGGTCGCTCTGCCTTTTCCAATCCTACCTCGCATAAGCCTTCCATTTTCACCCACAATTCTTATCGAGAAGCTTCTCATAAACAATCCTCTCCAATCCGTCATCCCCTCGCGCCAACCCAATCCTCTTATAACCCAATCCCAAATAAAACCTGTTCGCCGCCTCATTTTCAACCAGAGCCTTAAGCTCAAGCCTTTCTATTCCCGCCTTTCGGCAAGATTCAAAGTACTTCTCCATCAGCATCTTTCCAATGCCTATTTCCCGAAAGGCAGAATCAACAAGAATCTTGTTCACCCTCGAGGTTTTTTCATCAAACTTTGACCCTATAATATACCCGGCAATTTTCCCGTCAACCTCAGCGGCAAAACTTAGCTCCCACTTCAATTGAAGCTCCATTAAAAAACTTTCCTTTGTCCAGGCCCTCTCGCCTAAAGCTGTCCAGTTATGCTCCAGTTCAAAGAATTTGCCAAGGTTTTCAAGGATATAGCCGGAAGTTATTTTTACAAAATTTACCTTCTCTAAGTCATCCCTCCCCCTTCCAAAATCTTTCCCCGCCATAATTACCATTTATTTCCCCACCGTTTATCCCTGCCGGTTGCCGCATCAAAAACCATATTTGAAAATGCCAAAACCCATAGGGCTGAGGACATATACTTAAACGCAAGAATCTGGTGGTAATGCCTTATCGTGTGCAGAATTTCCCTTGGAATCCTATGAATTTCCCTTGAAAAAACAGCCCCCATTATCGGGGCAATAAACGAAAGAACAGTATCACCTATCAAAAAATATGCCGCATATACAGGAAAAAAATAAAGCGTGAGCGGAAAAAGCAGGACAGAAAGCGTATACATTGAAGTCTCAATCAGGCCGGGAAGGACACTTAGGTATGCCAGGGATTTTGCTTTTGACTTTCGCCCAAAAACATGCCTCCTTGTATAAATTACCTGCCAGGTCCCAAAATACCACCTATAGCTCTGCCTGAGCTGTTTTTTGAGTGTGGGGACATCCGGAGTTATGACGGCGGCATCAGCAGCAAAGCTTATTTTGTGGCCCTCCTCCTGAAGCTTCCATGTGTAGGCCGTGTCTTCAGTCTTTACATTTGTTGGTATGGATATCTCTTTTACAATATCCGACCTTACAAGAAAAGACGCCCCGCAGACAACAAACATCCCTCTCCGATAGCTTTGTGCATTTTTCCTGAACTTGCTGATGCGGTTAATCCACTCTTTACCGTAGTGGAAATATTTTGCAAAATAGTTTTTTGGGGTTGTTGTATATCCAAATGATGTGGCTGCAACCGCCCCCTCCAAAACAGCCCTTTCAACAAGCCGGATTATTGTTCCCTGCTTTATAACCAGCCCCGAATCTATGAAATAGACATACTCCCCAAGCTTAACTTTCGGGTCTGAGACAAGGCAATTAAGCTTTTCAGATTTGGCGGTCACTCCCTCCTTTGACCAGTAATATATCCTTGGAAACCTTTTTTGGAATTTGGCAATTCTTTTTTTCAGGCACTCCACCTCCCTTTTAGTATTATCAAGGTTTGAATCCGAAATATAAATATTTTTTATCGGGTAATCCTGCCTTAAGACGCTCCTTATTGAATTTTCCATCAGTTCCGCTTCCCTGTGCGCGGAAATCACAACAGTAACTGTTCTAAAGCCCTTGTTTCCAATCCTTTTTGAGGGCGCAAGCTCTCCGGGAAGGCTCTCCAAGCGCCCCCCTCTTTCTTTGCGGGTTTTTGATGCAAGAGACGCGCGTCGATATGCTAAAGTCAGCAGGTCAATAGTTAGAGTAAACGGGAGCAGTATAAAGGGGATAACAATTATCGCCAAAATAACTGAGGCTATGGACATTTTATGCCCTCTTTTGGTCCATCACCTTTTTTAATACCCTCTTTTTCTCTATCCTCTTTTTGTCCATCACCTTTTTTAATACCCTCTTTTTCTCTATCCTCTTTTAAAATTGATTCTCCTGAGCTCAAAAGCCGCCCGACATTAAAAAGAGCATCAATTGCCGACAGGTAAGGCTCAAAGCCAAAAAACCTTTGTGGATAAGCTGGATGCTTATAATTCTGAAACCTCACCTCAATCCCCTTAAATGCGTCCATATCCATATATTCTCTCCCGCCATCTCCCGACAGGTAAATATCAGCTCCAAGAGCTTTTGCAATATTTGCAAGGGTTTTTGAGGGATTGCCGGTTTCTGTATTTTCGGGAAGCTCAGAGAACATCACAAATTTGGCCTTTATCCCAAAGCATTTTGAGAGGTAAACTATAATCCTCATATTGAAGTCCAAAAGGCTGTCTCCGGGCTCATTGTAGATTTCGCTAAGCCCTGAAAAATGCTTTTCAAAAAAGGGGGCCTTTTTGTAATTTGCCTCAATGAGCCTGAGATGGTATTTGTTCCAGGGGGCATTTTTTATCCTCGCGTCTTTTTTTATCCTTATTTCGCTTATTGGAGCAGGCCTTTTTTCAACAGGAACATTAATCCAAACCCAACCCTCATTTATTCTGATTTTGTTTCTGCTGTGAAAATCGCTACCTACATATTGGCAGTCCTCCCTTACCACAAAAATTCCTCTTCCCTCCCCAATTTCGCAAACCGCCTTCATCTTGTCAAAAAAGCCAAGATAGGGCAGGAAATTCGGCTGGTGGGCAGACATTGCTTTTGCCATATTTTTCACCTAATCGAGATTCAATATAAAATGGTTAGCGCAAAAAGGCTCTGCAAAGAATTTTCCGTTAAGCCGCAGGCTTGCCGCGTAATAGCAGGCGTCAATCTTCACCCTTCTTAAGTCAAGCTTATTATACTTAGCAATTTGGGATTTGTAAGCCATAATAGCCGCTTCCTTTTTTTTGAAATCATCCTCCGAACCTATATGGAACAGATGAGGGTGGAATTCTGAATTAATGGTTGAGGGGGATTTGTAAGTGAGTATTACCGGCACTTTTCTGCAGGCAATGGATGAGGCCTGCGAGACTACCCGATGGTCCTGATGTGTGTCTTCGCTAAAATGCGTATATACAAAATTGGGCTTCTCCTTTTCAATTATTTTTTCCAAAAGGTCTTTTAGCGCAATAAGGTCTTGTATTTTTGTATCAGGCAGATGCAGAGTATAAATCTTATTTAGGCCAAGAATTTTTGCGGATGCTTCCGCTTCTTTAAGCCTTTCTTTCGGGTCGCCCCCTTTCTCGCCGTCAGAGCACAGTATGCCGACAACCCTGTCCTTTTTTGCAGTGTGGTGCATTATTCTCATTCCCGCGCCTATCTCAAAATCATCTGGATGCGCCCCAATTACAACCACCCGGGATTTTTTTCTGCTCATATATTTTATTACATATTAAAATATTAATTATTAGTGGTAACTATTAGTCTGTATATATTTTTCGTTCCACCCTAAGCCTCCCGGGGCAATCCCCTCAAGATAATTCTATTTAACAGATGCAATTATGGCATGCATTTGCGGCGGAAGGAAAATCTATTATACCCGGCCTTATGAGGGGCAGGAACTATGCAAAAAGTGCTTTATTCAATCCGTTGAAAAAAAGGTCAAGCGGGGGGTAAGGCAAAACAAGCTTCTTTTGTCCGGAGATAAAATTGGGGTTGCCCTCTCGGGGGGCAAAGACAGCTCGGCCGCCCTCTACATTATGTCCCAAATAGCAAAAAAACGCCGGGATATGGAGATTTTCGCAATTTCCATAGACGAAGGGCTTGGAAAGTACAGAAATGACACTATTAAAAAAAGCGCGGAGCTGTGCAAGATGCTTGATGTCCCGCATTATATTTATTCGTTTAAAGTGGAGCTTGGCAAAAGCCTGCCTGAGATGATGAAAAAAGATCCCACCCTCAACGCCTGCACATTCTGCGGGGTTGCCCGAAGGGATTTGCTTAACCGAAAGGCCCGCGAGCTTGGCGCAACAAAGCTTGCTTTCGGATTCAACCTCAATGACGAGGCAGAGTCCGTCTTTATGAATTTTATTTTCGGAAATTTGGACAAATTCACCCGCCTTGGGCCTAAAGTTGAGAACAAAAATATCCCCCAATTCGTGCCCCGGCTCAAGCCCCTTCGCGAAATCCCTGAAAAAGAGCTTTTTGCCTACTGCGATGCGGCAGGCCTGCCTTACTTCAGCAAAAAAATATGCCCTTACGGAAAAGAATCGGTAAGAAAATCCATAAGGAAATGCCTCTATGAAATGGAGGAAAAATACCCCGGAACTCTCTTCCAGATTGTCAAGTTTGCCGACCTTATAATCCCGCCAATTAGAGATAGTTTCCGGAAAGAAGGCAAGCTCAAATTCTGCAAAATATGCGGAGAGCCTTCCTCAAAAGAGACCTGCAAGGCGTGCATACTTCTTGGCAGGCAAAAATAGGCTATACAAAGCCCGAAGGTATTTCAAGATAGGGGGATTATATCCGGAAATTATAACAAAGATGTGGGGCCTGCCGCATTTATTATCCCCAACAATCTGCCTTTAATCAAATTTCCATCAAAAATTATGGAATTATGATAGCAGACCTCAGTTCAATCGGGCTTCCAATAATGTATGCAATATCCTATTTCCTGCTTTTTAACGGGATATACCTGCTTTTTGTGAGGCTCGAAAACCAAAATAATATGGAAAGCCCAAAGCCTGACAAAAAATACAGCATCACAGTAATTGTGCCTATGTACAACGGGGCAAAGCATATAAAAGAATGCGTAGACTCCCTTCTTAATATGGATTACCCTAAGGAAAAGGTGGAAATTTTGGTAATTGACGACGGCTCAACCGACAATTCTTACGAGATTGCAAAAAAAATCAAGGGAATAAAGGCTTACAGAAAAAACCACGCCGGAAAATCCGCGGCAGTCAATTACGGCATAAAAAAAGCCAAAGGCGAGCTTATCGGAATACTTGATGTGGACTCGAGCGTAAGCCAAAACGCGCTCATAAAAATGGTCGGCTTTTTTAAGGACAAAAAAGTCGCGGCAGTCCACTCCGGGCTTAGGGCCAAGAACAACGACAGATTTATAGAAAAATTCCAGGAGCTTGAGTACATGTTCTCCCTATTCTTCAAAAAAATGTTCTCCATGATAGACGGGCTTTATGTTACTCCGGGGGTATTTTCTGTATTTCGGGCAAGCGTTTTTAGGGAGATTGGGGTTTTTGACACTTCAGAGATGTCTGAAGACCTTGAGATTGCATTTAGGATTATAAGCAAGAAATATGTCATAAAATGCGCAATAGACGCCAAGACCTACACTGTTGTGCCTGACAAGTTCAAAGACCTCACTCGCCAAAGGGTTCGATGGAATTGCGGGCTTGCCAGAAACTTAAGCCGATATCGGCACCTGCTTTCAACAAATTACGGGGAATTGGGCTATTTTGTCCTTCCTTTCACAATTATCGGCCACCTTACTATCATGGTATTTTTCTCCTATGTGCTGGCAAATTTTACGATAACCCTCATAAACAACCTGATTCTTATGTCCATAATAGGCGTTGAAACTTACCTTCGCGGCATGCTCACCTTTAATATGGCATGGGGATTTTTGCAGTCAAAAATATTCTTCTACACCCTCTTGACAACGGCTCTTGGAATAATATTTCTCTATTACTCAAAAAAATACACCGGCTCAAAAAAGAAATGGGGTATTCTTGCAATTCACTATACGCTCTATATTATGGTCGCCGGGTTTGTCTATTTTTATTTCTGGATTGCCACATTTTATCGGATTTTTCGAAAAGATGTGCGCTGGTAGGCTCCCGTTCAGGCTGTGGATTTTGGGTCAAGCCTCCCCTATATAGGATTTTTTGAAAAGATATTTAATGGTAAACTACAGGATGCTCACGGTATTTGCAATAACCACGCTGATATTTCTTATCGGCATATTTTTGGGCCAGGCAATAGCCCAGTATCACCTGTCTGACGCAAAAAAGTCCCAAAACAAGCTCATTGCTGACCTTGCCGGTTATGAGCTTGCCTGCGAAATCCTTTCAGAACAGGACCTCTGCTCAATAGATTTTACTCCAATCCAGAAAGACAGGTTTGAACTGGGCCAGAAAGTCTCAGCCCTTGAAGAAGAGTTCGGCAGGAATAATGCGCAGACCGCCTCCCTTTCCGAACTCTACCATACATACCAACTTAGAGAATACCTTCTTGTAAAGGAAGCAAAAAATGCCTGCTCGCAGGATACCCCCCTTATAATATTTTTTTACAGGCTTGACGACACAGACTCAATTGCCCAGGGAAGAATACTTGACAGGTTAAGCGAAAAATACAACCTTACTGCAATCTATGCGATAAATTCCTATGCTGACAATCCTGCAGTAAGGACTATTAAATCTGTTTACAATGTCCATACTGCCCCTGCGCTTGTAATCAATGAAGTAACCTACAACAAATATATGCGGCTTGAGGAAATAGAAGAGGTATTATATAAAAATATAAAAATCAGATAGCCGGCTTAGTATTCCACCCTAAGCCCGATATGCCAAGCGGTATAATAATATAGGGGGACTATGCGTCCCGGTTCAAATCCAAATTAAAATTAATATAAAGCCTTAAGGCAAGAATTAAAAAAAATTTTAAGAAACTGAAAGAAAAAAAAGAAAAAAGGCATCCTTACGGAAGCGCCACCCTAACCTTACTGCATTGCAGAAAGAGTAGGAGTAGTTGTGCCCGAGACTCTTACAGCAGTGCCGGTCAAGTCGTTATATGCGCTGAATTGCTGAAGTACGCTGCATGCTGCTCGGGTGTTTTCCGCATCCCAACCAGCTACTACAAGCGCTACCCTTCCGCCGTTAAACGCATCGTTTACGAGCTTGATCATTGCTGCGCCCTCAGGTACAGTTGAGTCAGCGCCGTATGAAGGATATGCAAGGCCCAATGCCTGCGCGGTTAGCCTGTTTACGGCAGGCCCGCCGACAAGAATAAGGTTCTTGCTCTGCTTCATGGCTTCTGTGACTTCTGTATCTATTCGGGCAATATTGTCTACAATCGGAACAGCTTTCTTAATGGTGCTTCCAGGGGTGGTTGTTGATGTTGAACCAGGGCCTTCCACAATGACAGTTGCCTTTACCTGTTCGCTTGGAACGGCAAATGCAAGCACATCACGGTCGCCGTTGCTCTTAGGGTTTCGGACTATGAACCCGTATTGGGTCCTGTAATCTTCTTCCACAGTTCCAATAGAATTTCCATCTATTGTAAGCTCAACGGCTTCGGCTTGTTTGCTCTCAGCGCCCAATATTCTTTGGGCGATGTCTACATCCCAGACGATATTCCCTTCAGTTCCTTCCGCAATGGTAAATGCCAATGCGGCAGGGTTGTCGGTATAGGTAACTGCCTTTTCGGTGTCTTGGTAGTAAACAGTGAGCTCACTGGTTACAGTACCTGTGTTGTTTGCGTTAGTACCTATGTTGAAAATCTGGATGTAGCCGTCAGAGTTCTCAAAGGCGCCTATAGTCTGGTTAACTGCATTTCTAAGGATATATACTGTGTCAGTCTCAGTCCATGCTGAATTTACCTTAACCCTAAATCCTGTGTTGGATTCGCTTGAGGTAAGGACAAATGCAGGCAATCTCTCATAAGAGGTTGTTTCATCCCCGTTTTCATCCTGATCAACGGTTACTGAAATCATGAACTTGCCTTCAATATCTGCGTAGCTGTCTGTGTTTAGCCTGTTGATGGAAACTTTGGCATAGTTGTTAGGCAATGTCAAATATTCGCCTACACCCTTGAGGTCATCTGTGTGGTCCAAAAGGTATTGGTTAAATAATGCGCCTATGTTCAATTTAGTTGTGTCTGCATTGTCAGCATCAATATACCATACCCAATTGGCGTCTCTCGCCCTATCAGGCTCGCCGAAAACTTCCATTGAATCTCCATTCTCAACAGTCTTTAGTATGTCAGAACCAACAGTCAAATCAACCTGCCTGCTGTTGACATCATCCGTGTAAAGGATTGAGTTAATGCTAACTGTCACAGGCCCAAAGTCGTATTCACTGGAGGTGGCTATAATTCGGGTTAAATCACCTACAGTAACAGATACGCTGTTTGAACCAATAGAGTTAATCTTAACTGTGGTCCCGTCAACGGTGACTGTGTCGCCCATTCCAAGAACGGCATCCTCTCCAAGCTTGAAGGTAATGCTGTCCTTTGTTCCGTTTGTTACATCGATTATCTCAAAATTCTTGTTTAAGAACTTGATTTCGAGTTTCTTGGAACTTGAATCGGCAACCGCAGTGTAGTCAAAGTTAGAGCCGCTAATCTCATAGGTGTACAGGAATTTATTTGTGCTCATATCTGTTACTGTACCTAAGAAGACGCCGCTACCCAACTCCGAGTCATCAACAGATGTCTTAAGGTCAAGCCCTTTAACCATCAAGTTTTCCTTAACGGTAACATCCTTGCTGTCCCACCTGACTTTTGTATCAATGAAGCCCGCAAGCTTGTTGGCCCTAAGTGTTGTTGCAGTAACTTCGCTCAGGGTAAGGTCAAGAGCAACATCTTTGCTCTCCCCGCCGGTTACGACGGTCCCGCCTGTGCCTATAGTCACATACTCTCCACTTTCAGCGCCAAGCCTTACAGCAACATTTATTGCGCCAACAACATCAGCAGGGTTTGCCGCTCCGCCAACAACCATAAGGAAATTTGTGTTTCCGTTATCGATGAAAGGCGCAGGATAATCCTCAAGGGCATAACTTGCCATTGCGACAGGCGCAAAAACGGTTGCTCCAAGCATAGCTGTTCCTAATACACTAGCTCCGATTGCTTTTATTTTTGCTTTCATATTTTTATTTTCTCTATCAAAATGAATCTCCCCGGCTTTTATCCCGGCTCCCGGATTCGGTGCGTCGCTTTTCATATAACTATATACGCATCTATAACTATATATAGCCTCAAAGAAACAGTTCCCGGTGAATATCCCTCCCAAATCTTATTAGTTTTTAGGTGTTTTAAATAAATATTATTGAATTTAATTGTTTATAAACTAAAAATATATAATATTAAACCTAAAGAAATTAAAATAAAAAATAAAACCGATTTTACCAAAACTACATCAAATTCACCTTCTTTTTTTTGGCAATATCCTTCTTTGGAAGCTCTACCTCAAGCAGGCCTTCAGAAAAGGTAGTCTTTGCCTTCCTGATATCAACCCTCTCCGGAAGAGGGATTGTCCTTTGTATTCTGTTTGAGCTTCGCTCGCGAAGGTAATAGTTCTCTTTAGCCACTGAGCGCTCTTCTTTTCTTGAAGCGGAAATGGTCAGGGTGTCTTCTGTAGCCTCTACGCTAATATCTTTTTTGTCAAAACCCGGAAGGTCTGCCCTGACAACAATATCTTTTTCGCGCTCAGCCAAGTCTACAGGCATTTCATTCAAAAATGTCCTGCCAAGCCCCCGCGCCCCCTTTAAAAAATCCCTTGAAAGCCCTATAAACAGGTCTTCAATTGGCTCAAGAGCCCGCCCTTCACCGGGAGATTTTCTTTTCTTTGCCATATTTATTTTTGGCAGGCTGAGTATTTAATCATTTTTATCCCTATTCTTTCATCAAGTCTGAAGCGCTTTTACGGTCTTTTGCCTTTTTCTGAGAATAGCCTCTGCACTCCTCCTCAAGGGACTTTCCGCCTTTTGCATCGCAAACCTTCTTTTCCCTCACCTTTACAAAAAGCGGAAACTGGCTGGCTTCCCCAACAAGGACAGCCTCTCCAACTTCAAGGGAAGTAATGGCATTAAGAAGCTCAGGCGTTAATCCTTCACTGCTCTCCCCAATGTGTTTCTTGTCGTAGGGATTTGTTATTCTCAGATACATGTGGGTGTTGCACTGGGAAAGCGCAGTGGTGGACAGGCGGACCGGGCGTTGGGATATAAGGCACACTATTGCATTGAACTTTCGCCCTTCCCTTGCAATCCTCTCAATCACAGGCTTTGAGAAATTTGTTTTTGAGCTTTTTTCGGGAGCAAAATTATGGGCCTCCTCTATAAAAGCTATAAAAGGGGGAACCGATGCTGAAATCCTCCTGTTAAAAAGCTCGCCCAAAAAATAAGCCGCAATCATCTGCATTTTTGTCCTGCTCATCAGGTCGGAAACATCAAAGACGGTAATTTTTCCGGGAGACACAGCCATAGCCACAGAGGGCTCGTCATAATACCCAAATATATTTTGCCGCTCAAGGGAATCTATGCTTGAGAGCAGAATGTCTTTTGTTGCCTGCTTTATTGAATCGTCGCCTATTACCGCTTGGGACAATTCCTTTAGGCTAAAAACATCCTCGCCCTTCTTTAGACCTTCAAAAGCCCTAATCAAGTCTCGTTTTTGTGGAAAGCTCAGATGAGGCAAAAAAACCTCAAGATAATGCGGTGAGAGGGTTGGCAGCCCTATCCTTATATCCTTGCCCCTTATTAAGCGCGATTTTGCAGAAAATTTTTCGTCATATGCAAATGCCGAATATTCCCCATGCGGGTCAAACACAATCAGCCCGACCCTGCCTTGCTCCTCGCTTCGCCCCAAAAGCTCTTCAACAAGGACTGCTGTGGCATAGCTTTTTCCGGCGCCCGACAATGCAAGCACGGCCAGATGCTTTTGGAAAAGGCGGTTAAGGTCAAGCTTTACCAAGACATCATGCCCGATAAGAGAACCAAGATGAAGACCCTCGTCCCGAAAACGGAATATCTTTTTGAGATTCTCTTCCTTTGCCGGCAACACATCTTTTCCGGGGGATGCGGGATAGTTAGCGCGGCGGGTCAGCTCACCGAGTATTCCCAGCGCCCTGACTTTGCACATAAGGTATTCCCATTTTTCGGTCGGGAAGTGCGAACTTATAGACACATCATAATTGGCAATAGTTTCGGGCTGCATAAAATAGCGGTTTGCAATTACAAGCTCCTCAATCCTTCCTATGAGAACCCCCTCTTTTGTCAATACTTCAACAAACCTGCCTTTTTTGACTTTGTCCTTTTCCTCCGCCACAAAATAAAACTCATTTGTATTCGGGGAATCTATTGTTGAAATAACCGTGCCAAGTCTTGTCTCCATAAATTACTGAACTAAAATAGGTTAAATCCCCCAACCAAAACAAACCGCAAAATCCTAAAAAAATATTGAAAAAAATTGCGTAGTGGATTTAGACAAAAGATACCGCATAAAAACTTTAGACAAAAGATACTGCATAAGCGGTTTAGATGAAAAAATACAAATCTCTCTGCAGGTGCAACTATTTATTTACAGGGTATTTAATTTGGGGCTTACGCTCCAAAATCTTTCATGAAAACAGTTATCATTGTCGGGGCGGGTCCGGCAGGGCTTTTTGCGGCAAATGAGCTTGCAGAAAAGCGCAAAGTTATAGTTATAGACAAGGGCAGGTCAGTTGGCAAAAGACTTTGCCCCCTAAGCTCGCTAAATGCCTGCAAGAAGTGCCAGCCATGCAATATTTTATGCGGTGTTGGCGGCTCGGGAACATTCTCTGACGGGCTTTTAAACCTCTGCCCGGATATTGTCGGCGGAGACCTGACAGAATTCACAGACAGGGATGACGCAAACAGGCTCGTAAATTTTGTGGATGAAACATTCCTAAAATATGGCGCCCCAAATAAGCTTCAGGACAATACTGACGAGCGGATAGAAGAGCTTAAGAGAAATTCCCGGTCCTATGGAGTAAGGTTTATAAACCTGAAGCAGAGGCATATCGGCTCGGACAATTCGCCCAAGGTTATAGGAAATTTTGAAAATGATTTGGTCAGGCGGGGCGTGGAATTCATGCTTGAAAAAGAGGTTTGCGACTTCATTGTTGAAGGCGGAATTTGCAAAGGTGTTGCCCTAAAAAGCGGGGAAAAATTAAATTCCGATGAGGCAATATTTTGCCCCGGAAGAAACGGCACAAACGGCATAAACGAGCTTATTGAAAAGCACAATATAGGCTTCAGATACGGCCCGATTGATGTAGGTGTGCGGGTTGAAATTCCCGCAATTGTTATGAAGCATGTGACCGACCTTAACCGGGATCCAAAGTTCCATATATTCACAAAAACCTATGACGACTTTGTAAGAACCTATTGCGTAAATGAAAGAGGGTTTGTGGTAAAAGAGAACCATGACGGGTTTGTCACAACAAACGGGCACTCGATGGTGGACACCAAATCCCGCAACACAAACTTTGCATTTCTTGTAAGGATACAATTGACCGAGCCTTTGGAGAACACAAGAAGGTATGGAAAATCAATCGCAAAGCTCGCAACAACAATAGGAGGAGGAAAGCCGATTGTGCAGAGGTTTGGCGACTTGAGGCGAGGGCATCGGACAACCGCCGAAAAGCTAAAAAGAAACCCTATGGAATATACGCTTAATGAAGCGACTCCGGGCGACATTTCAATGGCGTTGCCGCACAGGATTATTACCGACATTAAAGAAGGTTTGGAACAGCTCAATAAAATTATACCGGGTGTCGCCTCTGACTGCACTCTGCTTTATGCCCCCGAAATAAAATTCTACTCGCTTAGGTTTGATGTCGGTCCGGATATGCAGACCTCCTTAAAGGGGCTTTTTGCGGCAGGCGACGGATGCGGGCTTTCAAGAGATATTGTAAATGCCTCGGCAACAGGAATTTTGGCGGCAAGAGGTATCCTTCAAAACAATTAACCCCAATAACGCAACTCACAAGAGCATTAATGGGCATTATTTCGGGAATTGAATTAAGCGTCATTCTGACTGCTCTCCACAATGATTTATATACAAACCAAATATTGCCCAAGAAGTGTTTGAATCTGCGGCTTTTCCTTTTTGAAGTTAGGCTATTATGGATGAAAATGTTTATCGGCTCAATATCGGAGGTAAAAAAATAATTCTGGTAGGAACCGCCCATGTATCTTTAGAAAGCGTAAAAACCGTTGAAAAGATAATCGCCAAAGAAAAGCCCGATTCGGTGGGTGTGGAGCTGTGCGAAAAGAGGATGGACTCAATTCTTAATAAAAAAAAGTGGGACGACGCAAAGATAACGCAGGTTATAAAGGACGGACAAGCTCCCTTTTTTATCGCAAACCTTATGCTCTCAAGCTTCCAAAAAAGGATTGGAAATGACCTTAATATCGACCCCGGGGCAGAAATGATGGCCGCAATCAAGTCATCAAAAAAAGCCGGCTCGGAGATTATCCTTCTTGACCGGGATATCCAAATAACACTGAAGAGGGCATGGAAAAAAATGGGCTTTTTTGAAAAGTCCAAAATTCTTTTCAGCCTGTTTTTGGGGACGCTCTCTCAAGAAAAAATGGAAGAAGAGATGATAAACAGCCTCAAAAAAAAAGATGCCATAACCCAGATGATGGAAGAGTTGAGCCGTGAAGCTCCCCGTGCAAAAGAGGTCCTTATTGATGAAAGGGATGCTTATATCGCCGAAAAAATAAGGCGGGCGCCCGGAAAAAAAATAGTTGCGGTGGTTGGGGCGGGCCACTTGCCCGGAATTATGAAACTTCTCTACAAAAAGCCTAAATACCCGGCAAAGGATCTGGAAACACTGCCCAAAGGGTTTTCTTTTGGAAAAGCTTTCGGATACCTAGTGCCCCTGATATTTCTCAGCATAGTCCTATATGGTTTTTTGAGCCACGGCTCAATAGGGGCGGCATATGAAATGGCGCTTTACTGGTTTCTGATTAACGGAATTTTTTCGGCAGTCGGGGCAACTCTCGCATTAGCCCACCCGGTAACTATTGCCGCGGCTTTTTTTGCGGCGCCCTTCACATCCCTCAACCCTACAATAGGCGCAGGAATTGTAGCCGGGCTTGTTGAGGCAAAAATAAGGGAGCCGAGAGTAAAAGATTTTAAAAGCCTAAGCGAGATTGCAAGCGTAAAGGGATTTTACCAAAACAGGGTTTCAAGAATCCTTCTGGTTGCGGCTTTAGTCAACCTCGGAAGCGTAATCGGGACATTCATAGCGCTCCCATACTTAATCTCCCTAATTGGGTGAGCCTTTTTTTGGCGAGCCTTAAGAAATAGATTATTATTTGAGGGCATTAATTATGCCAGAATCCGAAAGAACTATATTGAGTCTGAATAAGATTGCCCGAAATCTCCCAAAAGAAAAGAGGGTGCTTTTTGAGAGGATTTATGAAGTTGAGGTTTCCAAAAGCAAAACTCTTGTTCCAAAAGAGATGAAAGCCTGGGTGAAGAGCAGATTTGGCTCAGTGAAAAATGCAGAAACCCAGACTATTGTCCACCTCAGAAACAGGCTTACCGGGGAAGGCTGCCTGTTCAATAGCCTGCGGGCATCTCGGCCTTTTGACACAACCTGCAAAACCCTTCCGGATATTGGAGGCAAAGAAAACTGCCTTTTTTGCGAGCCGGAAAAAAATACTCCCTCAGACCCCTTCGGCAGGATAAAGGGGAAATTTTGCCTGACTGCAGGCAATATCGCAAAGTATGACTATTTTCATTCTGTTCTTATATTCCAGGAGCATAACCCCTTAAGACTAAAGAAAGACTGGTTGGAGGATTACCTAAAAACTGCTGAAAGGTGGTTTGGCAACGCAGAGAAAAAAGACCCTAATGCAAAAAACAGGCTCCTTATGTGGAACTGCCTTTGGCGAAGCGGAGCTTCAATCCTTCACGGCCATATGCAGCTCACTGCCTCTAAAACCGAATATGGCCGTTTAAGGCATTTGAGAGAAATTTCTCAGAGCTACTCTGAAATATTCGGAAGCGATTATTTCTCCGATATATTGAGCATTCACAAATCCCTCGGGCTTGCAAAGAATTCAGGGAATATTTGGATAATTGCCTACCTTACTCCGGTAAAGGACAGTGAAATTTGGATAATGTCTCGCCGGAAAAATTTTTCGGAGATGTCCCCTGCGATTTTTAGGGTTTTGCAAAAATACAAAAAAATCGGCGTGCAGACCTACAATCTGGTTATTTTCCAGATAAACGGGTGGTGGATTTGCCGGCTTTTGGACCGGGGCGACCTTAAAAACAAAAGCTCGGACATCGGGTCAATGGAGCTCTTTGCTGATTCGGTTATCGCAAGCGACCCTTTCAGGGTGATTGAAGAAATCTAAGTTTTAGGAAAAGTAGAAAAAATTTTCTTTTGAAATAAAGGATTCACTTGTTTATGAACGGCGCACCCTTTTGACGAAGCAAGATGCGTGTTTCTCTTTTAAAAAGAGAAAAGGATTTTGTGGGGCAAGCCTCCTCGAAAGCATCCACAGAGAAGGTAAGTCTTTTAGCCCTTCTCCGCTCAGTAATCCTGAATGCACAGCCGCGCCGGCTTACCCTTGCTTCCTTCCGAACCTGGGGGATTCACAGAGGCGACCATCAAACAGGGCCAAGCATCTCAGTCAGGCCAAAAGGCCCTCCCTGCAAAATGCGCCCTCAGAGGTTTTTTAGCTCCCGCATAATGGCGATTTCGGGTTACAAGCTACGCCAAGCAGCCCAGCCTAGCCCCACAATTATTTATTTCCAAGGTATTTTAGTAACCAGTTTTGACCTTATCGGAGCATATTGTTCACTTAAGTCCAAGGTCTTTAATTTAGAGACCAAATGCCTTCCTTTGTAATATCTGCTGATATTCCTCATCACCAATAATCTTCACAGAGCTATAATCATCCATAACTTTCTGTAGGAGAGAATATACTCCTTCTTCACGGATAGCTATTATTTCGCCGTCAGGCCAGGACCATTTTTTCCTTGGGTCATTACCAACCCAATACTGATAAGTGCAATGAGTAAGATCCCCTGTCCGGATGCATCCTCCAGCATTTGCTATATAAATGTCCGCTATTCTGGATTTTTTGCTCTCGTCACCATAAGGATGTAATTCCACCGAAACTTTTATCATAATACCACCATAATATAGTAATATTATTCATATATAAATAACTGACACTATATTGTTCACCCGCAAACAGAATAACCGCAATCCTTGCAATTCCGGCAGCCCTCTTCCCTCACCATTTCAGCCCCGCAGTTCGGGCAATCATTTTCAGAGCTTCTCCCTCCATTCTCATTAAGGCAAGAATTCTCTGTTAGTAATTTGCCTTCAACCGAATTTTCCCCTGCCTTTTTGCTGTTGTCATAAAAATTTAAGACCTGTTCGCTTCGGCTGTTATCCCTATATACGGTTATGCCTTTACATCCCAGCTTCCAAGCCCTAATATATATATCCTCAATCTCCTGTATTGTTGCGGAGTTCGGAAGATTGATTGTTTTGCTCACAGCAGAATCAATGTGCTTTTGCACGGCCGCCTGAATTCTTAAATGCCACTCAGGAGATACATCGTGGGCAGAAACAAATACTCTTCGAACCTCGGGGGGAATATCCTCAATATCCTGCACTGAGGCCTTGCCCGCAACTTTAGCCATAAGCTCTTTGCTGTAGAGCCCCTTCTTCCTCATAACCGCTTCAAACAAGGGGTTTGTCTCAACCAGATCCTCGCCTAATGTGCTGCCTACCTTTCTGAGGTAAGATATGGCAAATAACGGCTCTATTCCCGATGACGCGTCAGCTATTATCCCGGTGGTGCCTGTTGGCGCAATTGTTGTCACCGCCGCATTCCTCATATTAGGGTATTTCCCCTTCCAAACAGACCTCTCAAAATTCGGAAAGTTTCCCCTCTCCCGGCCAAGCTCAATAGACTTCTCTCTTGCCGTCTTTTGGATAAACCCTATCGCCTCGTCAGCAAATTTCTCGGCCTTTTCGCTGTTGTAGGGTATTCCTAAAAGAATAAGCGCATCTGAAAAGCCCATAACCCCCAACCCTATTTTTCGGTTATCCCTTGATGCTTTCTCTATCTGGGGGATGGGATAATCATTTGCGTCTATTACATTGTCCAAAAAATGGATTGAGTCCTCAATGGTTTTTTTGAGCTTTTTCCAATCCATCTCATATCCTGAATGAGTTTCCTTTATCATTCTCGCAAGATTTATTGCCCCAAGGTTGCATGATTCGTAAGGCAGAAGGGGCTGCTCTCCGCAATTATGGGCCACAATCCCATTGCATATCATTGAGTGGGTGATTGGCTCGGTAAGGTCATAAACCTGCTTTTTTCCCAAAGGCTCTATCTTTACAATTTTTTCCTCAAACCTCTCGGAATAGTATCTCCGGCCTTCCAAAGCGCCCATTTTATCTTTGCAGTTTGGGCCTAAAAAACCGGCCTGAGACAAAAACTTTGGTATATTCTCGCGGCTTATATTCAGCTCAAAACAGGTCCCGTCAAGAGCGTAATCCCTCTCCTCCCCCGAAACAGCCCGGTACTGAAATCCCCTCCTCGGACCTCTGCTCCGGTTGTATATTTTTGACTTTACGCCTAAATTTAACAGCAGTAGCTGGACTCCTTTTAGCAGTTTCTCCGACTTTGAGGTAAGCCTTATATAATAACTCTGTTTTGTCTCCTGCGCCCCTATTGTTCCGTCTGCTGAAAACAGGCCCTGCAAAAACCCAATAACCGCTTCTTTTGGCGCCCCAAAAATCGCCTCAGGAACTTCTTTATCTCCTGCCTTTGCGCTCTTCACCCCAAGGGAACTAAAAAAGCGGACAAATTCTTTTGAGTGATATGATAGGTGGCAGACTCCGTTTTCCCTCCAAATCTCTTTGATCTCGCGCCCATACCATCTGTTAAGCGCCGGCTTTAGGCAGGAAAGCGCAATGGAGTCCTGCTTAGAAAAGGTGAAGCCTACCCTACAATTTTTATCCCCTTCCCTGAGCCATCCGTCGCCAACAAGCCACCCAAGCGCCTGCCCAAGCTCAAGGCTCCAATATTCAGGCAGGTTTAGCCGGCGCTTATCCCTGCTTTTCCCAAACACCTCAAGGGCTTTTTGGGGCAGGCGATAATCATCACTAAACTTCCCTTCGCCGCTTTGTATAAGGGCTGTGCAGCCCAATGAATCCTTAAGCTCAACCCAGCCCTCCGAAGTGAGAATCTTGTGGTCAGGTGTTGCCTCAAGCTCATAACCTGATTCTGTCTCAAGACGATAAACCTCCTTAATCCCTGTAGAAAAAGATCTTGAAATATTATTCATAAAAACCCCTTTTTCGCCCGCCTGCATTAAAAGGCTCGCCCCGCCCCCGCAGGAAATATTTATGGGCGCGCGGGCATCAGCCGCAATTGCAAGCCCTCCCTTTGAATACTCTCCTGCAAGCGCTTCCATCCTCATAAGGCCTTTAGAGGTTGATATAAGCATATCTCCTGTAACGCAAGGATTAGTCGCCTCTATTTCCCCAACCTCAGGTGTAGGATTTTTCCGGTTTATCTGGTCTAAAAATATAATCCCAGGGTCCCCATTTTTCCATGCAAATGTTGAGATAAGCGAAAATATTTTTCTTGCATTCAACTGTCCGACAACGCCCCCTGTTGCCGGGTTTTTTAGGATATAGCTGTCTCCCTTTTCAACGGCCTCCATGAACAGGTCAGTCACACCCGCAGAAAGGTTAAAGTTGGTCATCTCGGTATCCTTCTCCTTGCATGAGATAAAGTCAATTATATCCGGATGGTCTACCCGAAGCACACCCATATTTGCGCCCCTTCTTTTGCCGCCCTGCTTTATGACATCCGTTGCTGTGTTAAATACCCTCATAAATGAAAGCGGACCGGATGCAACGCCCCGGGTTGACCTTACAGGATAGCCTTTTGGCCTTAGCCTGCTAAATGAAAACCCTGTTCCGCCTCCGGCTTTCTGGACAATCGCCATATACTTTACAGCATCAAAAATTCCCTCTATTGTATCCTCCACAGGCAAAACAAAGCATGCAGAAAGCGCCAGTTTCTTTTCCGTGCCTGCATTGAAAAGCGTGGGGCTGTTTGGCATAAACTCTCGGCTCGCCATCATCCTAAAAAACTTTCTTGCCGTAGCCTTAACTTCCTCCTCGCCTGCCCCGTATTTGGCGTCAGGCTCGGCAATAGCCTTTGCAACCCTTGTGAAGAGCTGCTTTGGGGTTTCAACAACTTTCCCCTCCTCATCCCTCTGCAAATACCTTGCCTTGAGCACCTTAAATGAATTTACGGGGAGCTTTAAGTCATCACCCATATCGCTCATGAGAGACTTCATTTCGCGTATCTCCTTGTGTTTTTGGCGGTATAATATATAAGACTTGGCAACATCAGCAAAGTTATTTCGGATAAGCATCTGCTCAACAACATCCTGAACCTCCTCCACGCACATCACATGCCCGTTGTACCTTTTTTTAAGCTCAACAATCACTTCTTCGACAACCCGCTCAACCTTTTCGGGCTCATCCTTGCCTACTGAGAGAAATGCCTTGTTTATTGCGTTAAAAACCTTGTTTCTGTTAAATGGGACTATCCTGCCTGTCCGCTTTCTGACCCTTGCGAGATCCATGCATAATAATCCCTTGAATTAATTAAGTTGTTTTGAGAAAGGGAGAATATATTTCCTAAAAACTAAGGTGGTTGGTAGATGCTTAAACTCTAAATTTAGCTACTATACCTAAATTATCCTTTGCTGTTAGAGTGCGGGTTATGTTGGGTAAAGCCTGCAGAGGGGTGCTTTTGGGCTTTGAAGCGGTTTTTGCAGTAATCGGGCTTCTTGCAGTATCCTATCTTGTTCTTAGTAGAGGAAATTAATGGCCATAAGTTGATTCAATGTGCTCTTATAATATATAATTTAAAGAACAGATAAGTATTTATATAATAACTACTATTATAATTAGGTGATTAAATATGAATATCGTAGACAAAGGAAAAAAATACATACGGAGAGCAGGAGAGTCTTTAGATAACGGCATAATGTATGTCAGCGAAAAAACAGGTGTGAATCCATTTGCAGTCAAGGGTGTATTGCCAATACTTGCCATGGGAGCAATTGTGCCTATAGTGGGGTGGGATAGCTCAACAGAGAAATATTTCCAAACCGGAGAATATGTTGGTTTTCCTGATATTTGGGGTGGCCAGCAGGAAATTGACCATGCACGACACTATGGGTGTGAGTTGGTATATCATCTAACTCATCAGGGCAGGGGCGGCTATTTCCAGGAAATTTTTCAAGATTGGATTTCCCGCTTCTAAATAAATATTTTAACATTTTATTTTTCATTTAATTCAAGCTTACCTTAATTATGCTCTCGGCCAAAAAGAAAAAATTTGAAAAAGTTTTTGACCTGTTCACAATACCCCTTGAAAAGGCAGGCATTACTCCAAACCAGATTACCTTCCTGACCCCTGTATTTGCGCTTATCTTTATGGCCCTCCTTATAAAAAGCCTGTATGCTTTTGCCCTCACCGCTCTGATTTTTTCAGTATTTTTCGACGCCCTTGACGGTCACCTTGCAAGAAGGACAAAAAAGGCATCAAAATACGGGGCTTATCTGGACACCATCCTTGACCGGTATGTGGAGTTCATCATCTACTTTTCCTTTATCTTTATTCCACTCCCAAGAGTAATATTTTACCCTGAAGTATGGATTGCCCTTTGTATTTTCGGCTCGCTTATGACTACCTACTCAAAGGCCGCATATTCAGAAAAAACAGGGAAGTCCTTTTCCGGAGGGTTTCTTGAAAGGGCCGAGCGGATGATTATAATCATTTTTGGCGTCGCCCTTCTGCCAACCAATCCCGCCTTCCTTGCATATGCCCTTGTTGCTCTTGCCGCGCTTACAAACCTTTCCGCCCTTGATAGGGTTATTCGGGCCTTAAAATTATGTACCAAGAACTAATAAGGTTCTTTGGAAGAGCCGGGACCAGATTCTTTGGACGGTATCTGGTGTCGCTAAAAGAGCTTTTGGAAAAGTCAAACCTCCCCATACTTTACGAGATTTATATAGGGCAGTTATTTTTTTTCAGCTTTCTTTCAATGAATTTCTTTTTGGTCTATATACTGTATATTTTCCTTATATTCTGGGGCTTTGAGTTTGCAGTTGCCCTGACAGGCGCGTTTATAGTTTCGGTTGCGGTAACTTCCATCATCGCCACCGCGTTCTATCTATACCCTTTCTCTAAATATCAAAGTGAAAAAGAGGACCTTGAGAGAAATATGCCTCTTGGGCTTTCATACCTAAACATCATCTCCAAAAGCGGGGTGCCCTTGCAAAAGGCAATGTACTTTGTTTCATTAGAGAAACCTTTCGGAGAATTTTCAAAGGAATTTGAGCGCATACATAAGTATATGTCGGTTATGGGAAAGGACCTCACCGCCGCAATGAAGGAGACTTCCTCCAGAACGCCTTCAGACAGGTTCAAAAATTTCATTGACGGGCTGTCTGCCATAATGATTTCCGGGGGGGACACCCGAAGGTATCTTGAAGAGGAAACCCGAAAAGAGCTTGAAGATTACAGGGCTCGCGGCGCAAAATACACCTCAGCCATGTCTATGTTCGCGGATATATTTATCGTTGTTTTCCTTATCGCCCCGCTCTGCATCCTTATTGTGCTCTCGGTTTTCTCGATGGTTGAGCCCACTTTTCTTGGGGTTGATATAGCATTTATATCCAAAGCTATAATCTATATTATTATGCCCGCGCTTGGGCTTGCATACCTTGCAGTCTTGAGCGCGATAAAGGTTTAGCATGAACGAAGCCATCCTCGTTGTTTTTGCTTCCTTGTGCATCCTGTCTTTAGGCGTAATATACCGCCGCCACCTTATAAAAAAGGATATTGTTGACAATTTTCCCCGCTTCTTTCAGGAGTTGCATAACAACTGCGCGTCAGGCATGACGCTTGTCGCCGCAGTAAGGCAGTGCAAGAATGCAGATTACGGAAGGCTTACTCCCTTGATTAAAAACCTCTGCCTCCAGATAGAGTGGGGCGTTCCTTTTCCCGCGGCGCTCAGGAATTTTGGAAAGAAAATAGATGATGATTATATTACCGGCATTGTAAACCTTGTTGAGAAGGCCGCATCCTTCAGCCCGAATGTAGGGCAGAGCATGGACGAGATATACCGGCACATAGCTCTTACAAGGGCTCTTGAAAAGGAAAGGTCTGCGGCGCTCTTTCCCCAACTCATTTCAACCTATCTGATATTCTTCGTGCTGCTGGGGACAATTTACATGATATTCAGGTTCTTTTTGCCGTCTTTTGGCGGCGGAAACATCGGGCTTTTTAAAGGGCTATTCTCCCACCTCGTAATCATCGAGAGCTTGCTTGCGGGGCTTGCCGTCGGAAAGATTGTTGACGGCTCATTTAAAGCAGGCATCAAGCACGCCCTCGTTCTACTATGTATTGGTATATGCTTTATATATTTCTATAATATATAGTATGGTGAAAGTAAAATACAGAGCCGCGTGTCCGTTTTGCAATACTCAGCATGAAAGCGAAATCGAAATGTCTTACCGTAAAGACCTTAAGTTTAATGTGCGAAAGCAGAATAAAAGCGAGCATACCTGCAGCAATATCAAATGCGGCCGGGAGTTTATTGTAGAAATCGACAGCCAGGGCAGTGTAATGTCTATGCCTACTAAGGAAGCGGAAAAAGAAGGCATATTTGCATGGGAGCGGCTGGTAGAAGGCAAAATTATACGTAAAGAGGATAATTAATTTTTTACTTTTCAATTTATGGTACGAAATATTGGTTTGGATGTGGCGGCCCCCGAAGAAGAGTGCAAAAGCGAAGATTGCCCTTTCCACGGAAACCTGAAAATCAGGGGCAAAACCTACACAGGAAAGATTATATCCCTTAAGCCTGAAAATACAGTTGTAATTGAAAGAAGATACCTTTACTATGTGCCTAAATACGAAAGGTATGAGAGGAGGAGAAAGAAAGTAATAGCCCACAAGCCAAAATGCTTTAAGCTGCAAAAGGGAGATGAAATAGTGATTGCGGAGTGCAGGCCCCTTTCAAAGACAAAAAGGCATGTGGTTATTGAGAAAATAGCTTAGGTTCGATGCCTTTGGGCTTTTTGTTGGTTTTTTAAAAAAGGCGAATTTCAGCAATAAGCCCAGCACCCATTTTAAATTATCTTCCTTGACCAATTATGTTCAAACTTTACATTTTTGACATGGATGGTACCCTTATTGATTCTATAAGCAAATGGGCCGAGCTTTTTGAAAAAACCCTTGAAAAAGTGAATATATGCGCCCCAAGGCATAAAGTAACATCTTTATTCGGGGCAAGCGCAAGCGATATCCTAAATATCCTTGTCACAAACGGAAAGACAAAAGAGGCCACAGCCTATTTTATCAGCCGCCAAAATGATTATATAGGTGAGTTTAGGGCCTTTCCCCACAGCAAAAAAACACTGGAAATGCTTAAAAAAAAGGGCTTAATGACTGCAGTTGCAACTGGAAACCGAAAGGTCCTGATGGATAAATTCCTCAAAAAATTCGGGATGATCGATTATCTTGATTGCGCTATTTGTATTGATGATGTTAAGCGCGGAAAGCCCGCCCCGGACATGCTCCTCGAGGTCCTCAATCGACTTAAGATAAGCCCAAAGGACGCAATATATATTGCAGATGCTCCCGCCGACCTCAAAGCCGCAAAAAAGGCTGGAATGTCTGTCGCTCTTGTGACAACCGGCGTCTGCGATGAAAAAACCGCAAAAGAGCTCAGGCCGGATTTTGTGCTAAAAAGTATAAAGGATGTCGAGAAATTGGTTTAGCTTAATAGTTTAAGCTCAAAATGCAGTAGGCTATTCTATATTCACGTGAAGTTCACGCCCCGATGTTTTAGTAATCTGGACCTGTTTTTTTCCTGTGATTTCTATGGTGTTGAATTTTGTTTCCCCAAAATTTAGGGTGTACTCAAAGCCGTCAAGCCTGTATATCAGGAGGTTTTCTGAAAAGCGCGCTTGTCCGCGCCCCAAATCAACCCTAACAGCCTTTGAGGAGCCTATCGGGTCGTCGCTGACATCAAGCGCCAGATAGGCAAGCTTATCTGTCTCACCGCATCCGGACTCAAATTTCATCTGCTGTGTTTTTTCCTCGACAAGGGGCAGGCCAAAAGAAACAACCATCCCCACAATAGCAATTGAGAAGGCCATCACCAAAACCGCAGAAACTACAGGCTGCATAAAATATATTCAAATAAATGCCTAATAGTAATCAGATTATTATTTTTGATTTAGGTGGATGAAAGGGAAATACCGCCTCAACAGGGCAGTCCAGCCCATATAGCTGAAATAATCTGAAAAGTTCAGCCGAGTCTATCGCATTATGAAAGTCGCCCCACATTGGGGAATAATATTCTCTATAATGTTCTTTGCCTGAAGAGTCGACAATAGTAATAGAGGTGTGCGAATTAAATCTCTCAGCTAACCAACTCTCCCAAATTACCCCAAGTTCGCACACCGGATCCGCTATAGGAAATCAGTTCCAGCTTTCTATCCTAACACCTGTATCTTCCGTAGGCCCTTATATCGCATTTGCCTGACAAAATGCTCTCTATTGAAACCACCAATAGCGCATTTAGGGAAGCAAATACTACCGACTTCTTTCTTTTAAACCCTCTGACTTTTTTCCAGCATTTGTCCATAGCCCCTTTGATTATCGCATTAAGCTGCTCGATAATATACCTCTTCTTAAACAATATCGGAGGCTGCCAATGCTTCTTCTTGCTTCTTCTCCTGTTAAATGCTATCGCAGGAACAGACCTATTAGCTCTGCATGCCTGCCTGTTGGACTTTGAGCAATATCCCGCATCCGCCAGTACAACCTTTGCATCAACAAGCAGCCTTGGCAAAAACGGGGAATCGTTCTCATTGCCGTAGCTTAAGATTGCCCTAAGAGGCAATCCAAGCTGGTTAACGCTTAAATGCAGCTTAAACCCTACAAAGGGTCCTCTTGAATTATATCCGCAATTCCCTTCTTTATCCTCCAAGGCGGTTGAGTCAACTGATAGAATATCTGTTTTGGTTAAGTCTTGTATTACTCCGGACAGCTTGCCAAACAAGCTCTCCTGCATATCCGGGTACTTCTCTTTCCATCTTCCTATCCTGCTTCTGTCCGGAACTGACCTTAGCCCAAGTGTTCTGCAAACTCTAGGATTGGCTTTTAAATGCCGGATTAACTGCATATCGTTGTAACCCATCAGCCTCTGGTAGACCAAAACCCTTGCTCTTGCAAGGTTGCCGTATCCCCTTCGTCCTCTGCCCTTTTGGCCTGGAACTATTTCCTTATTTATTACTAATCTAATTAGGTCGCTTGGTATCACAAGTAACCTTAGAGGTGTGTGTTTAATTGGCTAATTTGGCTAATTTCGCACACCTCTACAATAGTAATATTTGCTTCAGGATATAACCCCGCAACAGGGACAACTCCATATAACAACCCCATATCCCTAAACTTATCTATAACTTTATTTGTCAGTTCAATATCATAATCCCCTAAAACAGTTACCTTGCATTCCTGAACCATAAATACCATCTAATTCTATATATTTTTACACACATCTCCACTTTTTATTATAACACTGTTATATTTTAAGATATTAAAGTTTTATTAATATATAAGTATAGTAGCGGCTATCGTTCCAGTGATGGCTCGGGCATTTATGCCCCAAAACTAAAAACAATATGGCAGAACTAAAGGAAAATGTGGTATTGGTCGGACAGAAACCGTTAATGAGCTATGTATTGGCTATTGTAACCCAGCTCTCAAACGGCGGTGAAGTGACTATCAAGGCCAGGGGAAAGGTGATCAGCAAAGCAGTTGACGTCGCGCAAATCTCGAAGAACAAATTCGCAAAGGATGTCAAGATTGGCGCAATAAAGATCGGCACTGACGAAGTGGAGGCAAGAGAAGGCGGAAAAATAAATGTATCTACAATTGAAATTCCGCTAAAAAAATAGATTTTCTGTATTTTTCCTGTTTTAATCTTATATAATTATATGTTACCTGAAAAGGCAATTATAAAATATTCGCTTGTTGCGTCTTGTTTTGGCCTTCTTGGTGTGTTCCTGATTGGCCTATATATTGAGCCCGGTTTTGAGCCCTTAGAAAATATCGGCGAGGGGTCAATCGGCCGTATGGTAAAAACCCAGGGCTATATTTCAGACCTTCGCCTCTCAAACACATCAACATTATTTATAACTCTTGAAAGCCAAGGCTCCAAAATACCTGTTGTAAAATTCAGTGAAAATAGCCCCGCCTGCGCTAAAGGGGATTTTGTGTCTGTTTCAGGTGAGGTCGGCTCTTATCGGGGCTCCTTGCAGATTGTTGCAAAATCCATTGAAGTTTTAAATTGATTTTGAGGCTGATAATTTTTAATCGGGACCCGCTTTCTTTGCAAAGCCTTTTTGAATAAGAAACTCCGCCAGCCCAATTTCAAACTCAAGCTTTTCGCCCTTAAAATACCGCTTTGGGCCGCGGCCCGGTATCATCAGCTCGGGAGTGTCATCCACGAAAATTACCTGCAACCTATCAGGCTTTTCTGCGCAAGCAGAGGGACTACTCTCCTCAATTTTTTTTAGCCCTTCTATATCGTCCGCAAGGTTATTTATAGGAATATTATATTGTGTATCTGTATTTGGAGCCGCCCATTCACAGGAGATATCCGGCTTTTTTTCTCCCTTTTGTTTTTCCTGTCCGCAAATATCATTTTGCTCTAAATTTTTGGGAGGTATTTTTTGGTTCACGTTTGGTTCACGCGCAAAACCGCACGCGTGAACATCCGTTTCCATAGTGGAGGTGGTTGCATTAAGGTTATTTTCATCTTTCCCGCAGTAACATTCACCCTGCCCTTTTTCGGTTTCCCCTAATATGGACTCAAGCTTTTTGCTGTATTTTTCCAAAACCGAAATTACCTCTGCATAAAATTCCTGCTCTTGCAACTCTAAATCATCTGTATTTTTTGCGGCGCCCTTATTGTGAAATGCGCGCTCTATAATTTTTTTTGCCCGCCTCATGAGTATTTCTTTGATAAGGCGCTGCCCGTTTTGCCCTTCAAGCGTCCCTTGTTTTGACCTCAAATATTCCCCGCAATCCTTAAAAAACTGTTCTGGAAGGGGCTGGACACCATCTTTTTTCTCGTTTAGGTGCGCCTCCCTTATTTTTTCAAATGTCAAAAGCATGATCTTAAGCCTCAAAAAGTCCCGCAAAATGAGACCTTAAAATATCAAACGGGCGCTTAGCAATTGCCACCTTTATATCCCTTGTCCTGCCGTACCGCCCCTTGGACACAACTTTTGTGGAAACTAACCCTAGCATATCAAGTTCTGAAATTAAGTCGGAAATCCGCCTTTGGGTAAGTACCCTATAGCCATTTCTCTTGCATAGCCCGATATATATATCATAAACATCTCCTGTTAAGATATGATCCCTGCCTTTCTCAAAAAGCTTAAGGATAGAGTAAAATATAAGCTGGGAGTGCCTTGGTTGGGTCTTTGCAAGCTCAACTACACGGTCAAGTTCAAGTTTCTGTTCAGCCAGGGCAACATGCTTTTCGGATATAACCACTTCATCATGCCTTTCGGCAATTTCTGCCGCCACCCGAAATAAATCCAGGGCCCTCCTGGCGTCACCCTGTTCCTGAGCCGCCATAGCGGCGCATCTGTTAACAACAGCATCTGAATAGGAGGTTATTTTCAAGGACATTTTGGCGCGGTCCAGCAGTATATCCTTAAGCTGGACTGCATTATATGGGGGAAAGATTATCTCTTCTACTGAAAGCGAGCTCTTTACTCGAGGGTCGAGGTTATCTGTAAAGGAGAGGTTGTTGGAGATGCCGATCATCGATATCTTAGCGTTTTTTAGCTCTGTATTTGCGCGTGTAAGGTTGTATAAAATACTATCCCCTATTTTATTCACAAGGGCGTCGAGCTCATCTAAAGCCAGAAGCAATATTTGTTCCTGAGAATCTATTATTTCAAAAAGCTTGTTATATAATACCTCTGTAGGAAGCCCTGTGTCAGGAACCTTATAGTTCAGTTCGCGAAGTATATATGAGAGCAGGCGGTATTCTGTGTCAGAAACAGTCCTTAGTTTGCAATTGATATATATTGCTTTTAGGTTTTGTGTGTTTGTCGCCAAAAGCTCATTAAAGATATATTTAATAGCCACAGATTTTCCGGTGCCTGTTGTGCCAAAAACAAATATATTGGAGGGCTGTTCCAATCGAAGTGAAGGCGCCAATATCCTTGCAATATAGGATATTTGCTCATCACGGTGAAGAATCTGCTCAGGTATATAATTCGGGGTCAATAGCTTCTTATCAAGAAATATTGATTCTTTAGTAAGGTAATCTGTAAAGAAGCTTCGTAACTTTTCCTGCATACCTATATTTCCTTTGGAAACATATATACTTATCTGTCCGCTAACCTATTTCTCGTCATATAATGTCTTTATTATCCATACCTCACCCCCCCTAATTTCCTATGGAGGTATATATAATATATCTATTTATAAAAGCTAATATAACATAGTAATATACACAAACAGCCTTAAAATTATGTATTTTTTATAAAACGAGGTTTTGGGGACTATAGAATAGGTTATAGATTATCAACTAAATAAAAAACAGCAAAAAATCTTTCTAAATTTTCCATATGAAATAGGGGGGTGGCAGTTAAACAATAAATAATCAGTAAGCCTTAATTAAAATTTATATTTATCTAAAACCACCTACTATTTTAAGATATGATAATCTGTCTTTCTAAATAAGAATTGTCTATCTTTCTAAATAGGTATTCTTTTTAAGCCCTTATTAATTTGGTTCTTGTTGATGGGCTTAATATATATTCAAATGTTTTTCCTGTTTTATCTCTCTCAATATAACCCTCATCAAGCATTCTTTTTAAGAGATTGTTCACCGCTCTTAGAGCATGCTTTTCAGAAGGGTAGTCATTCATGTGTTTTATCATTTCTGTTGGCGATAAAGGCTCTTTGTCGAGCAGTAAGTCTATAACTTGTTTTTGCTTATCCGGAAGGCCTCTTAATTTATCCAAATCCGCGTTTTTCTTAGGTAATATCTCTTCTTCAGCCATTTGGCTGTGGTCAATATAAGGTTGATTTTTTTGCGCTGCTGTGTTTATCAGCGCATTACACATAGTTATAATGTCTCTTGGAAAGCCGCCTGTTCGCTGGTAAATATATTGCACTGAGTCCCGGGTGAATGGGTGGATATCCTTCCCTCCGGCGTATTCTATTCTTTTTTTTATCAGATTGCGGGTTTCTTCGAAAGAAAGAGCAGAAAGCTCTATTTTTTCAGTTACTCTTTTTTTGAGCGTTTCAAGGTTTTGTGTCAATAAATCTTCAAATAAAGGAAGCGCAGAGAAAACAAGTGTGAGATTTTGGACCTGGTCGGATATTACCCTAAACCACTCTAAAACCTCAATACTTGCTTCATGGGCTTCATCTATAAATAAAATACTATGTTCTGAAAGCACTTTATTTAAATAGGTGGGCAAATTCTGGATATTTTTGGGCTTTTTAGTGAAAATTCGCGTCGAAATAGGGATATTTCGGGAAAGATATTTTGGGAGTTCTATCAGCTCGGCGGTCTCCCGGGGTGGTTTTGCCATAAAAAAGAAATTTTTTTCTTTGCCGCAAAGGTCATTTATTAGGGATGTTTTGCCGCTGCCTGTAGGGCCCAAAAGAACAATTATTTTTTGCTTTTGGTCTATATTTCTAAGTAAGGCAGATATTTGATTTTCATAGCCAACTCTTAAGATAGGATTTATTTCTAAAGTGAAGGGTGTTCTTTTGAGGTTTTGCTTCCTCAGCCAAGCCCTGTATTGCTCCCTTTCGGTTTGCCCTTCCATTATAAAATCTGCTATAAAGTTCACGTGAACATTATATAATAATATCTGTCTCATATGTTTAAATATGTCAAGTTCACCTGAACTTCACATAGCTGTACTGTTGTTCACCTGAACTTCACATAGCTGTACTGTTGTTCACCTGAACTTCACATAGCTGTACTGTTGTTCACCTGAACTTCACATAGCTGTACTGTTGTTCACCTGAACTTCACATAGCTGTACTGTTGTT
>Ga0334894_1000475_pt1 | contig 47768 bp, 51 predicted proteins | sample GraSluR3_MG_6_FD_207225 | JGI IMG/M metagenome (GOLD analysis project Ga0334894, IMG submission 207225) | Sludge microbial communities from methane-producing bioreactor in Wageningen University, Netherlands - Granular Sludge_12_05 R3 | ecosystem: Engineered > Bioreactor > Anaerobic >...
CTTCTATTGTATACAATGTTGTTTCGTCAGATGTTTTAAACGAAATAAATTTTAATTCAGGATTAAGATAATTAAAAACACTAGTATCAATATCTAAACCATCTATTTCCATGTAAACAATTTGTGATGCTAAATATAATAAGTTTTCTAAATTTGATGGATGGTTAATTAAAAAATCATGATAACTTAAACTATTGTCTACTGTTATTGGCGCTTTTACTTCAACTTCAATATTAGAAGGTTTAATGGATAATTCAAAATCAACATTTCCTTGTTCAACTTCAAAACCTTTTGATTGCAAATCTTGAATAGAATAATCATAACACTCTTGAATCTTTGGACTTAACATTATTTTTAAATTATTTTCAAAATTTTTTAAAATGGACGGATTATAAACCATACAAGGAGTATAGTGTTCATTAGTGTAACAAAAATAAGGATAATCTATATTATTATAATTATAAGAAAAAACAGAATCTAAATAACCTCCATTTAAAGCTAATTCATTTACAGATTCATCAATATATTTATTTATACATCCTTCAAAACCTAATGATGTTGGAGAACGAATTATAAATGTTGGTTGAATCCAAATAAAATAAATAAATATAGAAGAAACAATTAAAATTCCCAAAATTAAAAACAAAGTAACCTGAGCTTTCTTACTTTCCCTCTTTTTTATCATGTTATTTCTATGAAGTATTTATTTATAAATTCTTTGCTTAAACAGCAGTTATTATTTTTGAACATCCAGCAGGACTTTGTCCATAAATATCCTTACATTGAATATAATAAGTTAAACCAGTTTGTGCTGTTATTCTGTGATTTATTTGGTCTCCTGAAATAGGATATACTTTCAAATCTTCTTTTTCAAATCTACAACTTTCAGTTGAATAAATACAAGTTGAAGGTTCGTTTGTTGTAAATTTAATTTGATTTGCATCTTGAGAAACTCTTGCAATTAAAGGAGGTTCTATTTTTCTTGTAACATTAAAATTCAATTCTTTAACCTCACTGAGTTCATTAGTGATTAAATCTTTACATTGAACATAAAATTTATATTGTCCATTAATCAAAGAATCTAATAATTGAATTTTTTTACCTCTTTTATAATCTTCATAATAAAAAGGTATTCTAATATCAGAAGAATCTGTTGAATAATAACAAACATGTGAATCTGTTCCTCCAAATGATTCTATTGTTAAATTTTTTTCGGTTTTTTCAAAAATTGTAATTATTTCTTCATTTTCTTCTGGAGTAATTATCTCAACAGATATTGGCTCATCAGGTTTCTTTAATGTATAAATAATATCTTGCTCATTTGTTTTTCTTTCACCCTCAGATACACTTAAAGGATATTTATTTCTACACTTAATATAAATATTAGTAATTGGTTCTGTGGTATTTATTCTTGAAGAGCATTTATATCCTAATGCTGTTTGTTCAAATAAATCATTTGCACAATTAAAAGAATAACTCATATCTTCAAAAGAAGCATAAGGATATTTAGAATATTTACAATCTGCTAAATATTTAGTGTAAAATTCTATTGTTTGATTTTCTTTTGTAAAACTAATAAAGCTATTATTCTTTGGATTAAAATTACTTACTCTAGGTGGAAGGAAATTATCGACATTGTTTAAACAAAATTCAACTTTGTAAGGAGTTGGCATTGAAGTTCCATCTGTATTTTCACAGGAGATATAAAGATTTTTGTCAGCAATACCATCAAATCCTGTTTCTTCTAAATCATCAGGTGATAAGAATCTAAAATTTGTTGAATGATCAAATTTACGAGTATTTTCCCCAATAATAAATCTCATTTGATTATATGGTAAAGGTTCAGAATCAAATTTACATAATGAAGCTTGTGTTGTTTCAAATGAAAAAAGAATGTTTTCATAAGGTTCAAAACAAGTAGTCGAAAGACTCCTTCCTGGTGCTACTTCTGTAAAAGTATATTCTTGTTCTGTTCCTAAACTAACTAAATCTTTTAATGAAAGTTGTTGAAGATTTATATCACTCTCTAAAACTTCTTCAAATCCAAATTCATCATTTAATGTTACAAAACTTAAATTTTTAACTTGAGGATATCCTGTATAAGCTTCTGGAACACAAACACCTTCTTTTAGATTGCAAGATAGACCATAAGATTTACATTTAGCTAAATTACAACCTAAAGGATCATCATTACATAATTCACAATTTTCTCCACCTGTCTTTGGTTGCCAATTATTACATTCAAAACTAATTTTTGTCATAAAAACACCTTCTTGTATTTCTTCTCCAGGACATGTTGCAGGAGGTGGTGCAAAAAGTGTAGATAAAAAAGACCATGCAGTAATTAATGCACCAACTATTGTCAATATCCAACCAACATGATTCCAAGCATTTGCAGCACCCCAATTTAAAATTAAAATAGTAATACCTGATAAAAGAGCAGCACCACCCACTGTTGCGGCAGTAATTAAAACTGAAGCAAGTTCAGGACTAACACCTAAATTCTGAACAATAGAGGACATTGCTATATTTCCTAACCATCCACCAATTAATGCAAAACTTGCAACACCTATTGTTGGAGCTAAAAAAGCTAAACCTTTTATTGCAGCCAATCCTAATGCAGTTCCCACTCCTGCACTTCCACTTTGCCAACCATAATTACTAAAGAAATTTGATAGAGCAAGCATATTATCATAATTAATCCCATAATCTGAAGAAACATATGCTGTTCCATTATAATAACCTAAAGAATTAACCATTAATGAAGAAAATCTTTCATCAAATTCAATTGTATCTTCATTAGGTATATGATTCTTAAATATTACATTTAAATAAGAACTATTTAATTTTCCTAATTTCTCATCACTGAAATTAATTGGAGTTAAAGAAGTTATTTTTTCATCTTTTATTTCATAATCTCCTAAATTATTAAAATATTTATTATTAATTTCATCTTCATTTTCAAGTATTTCTATTAGGCCTGTTGTTTTAAAACAATCACTTGAACCTTCTTCTCCTAATAAATTAACATTAAAACCACAATCTCCAAAGGAAGTACAAAAATCATGCATTTTTTCGATGAATTCTTTTGTTAAATATTCGCAATTTGAATAACATTTACATTTTCCATCTTCTTGTACAAAATAGATAGGTATTTCAGATATAAAAGAAGAAGCAAATGAACAAGTATTTGTTGTTCCTGTATTTCTTGAAAAATCAAGACCTTTAGGATATTCTGGTACACAATAAGAAAAAGAATAATTGTTACTAAATAAGAAATCTTTTGCAATACAACCCGGTTGATTTGAACATTTTTCTAAATTATCTTCTTTTTCTTCTTCTGTTTCTCCTCTATTAAAAGAATAACAAGTGTCAGCAGGATTTGGTTGACAAGTTGCTTTTGAAAAGATATTTCCACTTAAATAATCTGTTGATTCTTCTTGTATACATAATTCATTTCTAATTCCAAAAGTTCCACAAGGATTTATTTTAATTTCGCCTTGATCACATTGTGCTAAATAATTTGTTGAACCTGGGACTTCTTTACCTTCTCCAATCTTTGATTCATAAATACACCAAGTTTCCCCATTTTTATAAGTTCGCGGAGTACTATCTTCTGAATTTGTATACTCGCTTGGAATATATGTACAATCTTGAGGTTTACAATAATAAATTCCTTGAGAAGGAGTTAAACCATCATTAACAGCATTTGAACAATAAGTATTATCAAATCTATTACAATTTCCACAAGTTAAGGAATTTAGAGAAGATAAAACACAAGATTCCATTACATTGAAAACTTTTGTCCAATAATCATTATTATCATAATTTACAGAATCATAAATATTTGCTTTATTTCCGCAAGAATCTAAATAAAAAATTCTTCCTGTTTCTTCGTCACAAATTGTTCTCTGAGTTTTTTGACAAATTGTTTCTAATTGTGGTGCAGTACATAAAAGATTAGAATGATAATCTCCTGAAATTTTTTGACATTCTAATGCTGTTTGCATTTTACAAGATTTATCGCTTAAAACACATGCACCTAATGTAGCAAAATCTTGAATAGCAATACAGGCTTGCTCACTTGTTTCAATCCATTCAATTTGATTACCATCTCTTAAAGGACTATTTTGGGTTAAGATTTCACAAGCACCTTTTGTAGTAAAAGATACATCTGAACCTACAATACAACAACCTTGTTTTGCAATGTCTAAATTACATAATGGAGATTCAATCCAACGATTAACACCTTTATCACAAACATATTTGAAAGTATTTCTATTAAAAATTGTTTTTTCATCATTATAACAACAACCTTTTTTACAAGAATTCAAAGAACTACAACTAGTTCCTCTATTAAAACCTGATAAACATTCAGAAGAATAAGACTCTTTACAATATTCTCCTGTTTTAGTTTCAAGGCAACAACCATAATAATTTTCCTCAGCAGAACTAACAAAAGAGAGAATAGGTTTTTTTATTAGTTCTAAATATTTTTTTAAAAAAGAGATTTTCTCCTCTTGAACATTTTCCTTATATAAAAAATTGTCTGAAGTTAAATAAGATATTGCAATAGTTAAATTAATTAATAAAAATAATTGAATATAAGTTATTAAAAATTTTTTATTCATTGTATATTTATGATTTTTCATTGTTTAAATAATTGCCCCCCTCTTGACAGCAAAATTAAAAGTTTGTTCTTCATTATCTCTAAAAGAAACTTCGTAAATATTTGTTTCTTCTATTTTAGTTTTATTTATCTTTATTTTTGGGTAAAATAACATATAATTTGAATCATCAAAAAAAGAATAAGAAGCTTCATCATTAATAATCCTATTAGTTATTTGTAAAAAATCATAAATTCTAGACTCAATTTTATGGCTAAAAGAAAGATAATTTCTAGTTATATTAGACTTTGTTAAACTAATTTCTTTTTTTATATCAAAAAAGACAAAATTTGGAAGAAAAGAAATTTCAAAATTTAATTGTCCTTCATATATCTCATAATCTCTTGTTTTATATTCAGAGATTACATTTTGAAAGCATTGTTCAATTAAAGGTTGTGTTAAATTTTTTAATTCTTGTATACTTTCTTTTTCTAAATTTGGATAATAATTGGTACAAGCTTCATAAGGTTTTGAAGAATAACAAAGATAAGAATAATTTTTATCATAGTAATTTACAAATAAATTTTTTTGTTCTAAAAAACCAGCATTGGTATATAACTTAGTTATTTGATTTTCAAGTTCTACATAAATACACTTATCAAAATCTTCCTTGAAAGTTTCTTCAGAAGAAAATTGAATCTCTAATTTTCCTACACTAAATAGGATAACAGCAATAATACCAGATACAATTAAGATACCTAAGATTATAAATAAAGTCACCTGACCTCTTTTTTTCATATAAATTAGACTGCTTAAATCTTTTAAAAGTTTTGCAAATTAATAAGAAACATTTATTAATATTTTATAATTTATTTGTTTATGTTTATTCAAGAAATAAAACCTAAAATTATTAAGGATTCAAGGGGTGAAAAAACAATTTTTATTTCTCTTAAAACAGAAAAGGGTAATTTTGAATGTAGTGCTCCTGCAGGAAAATCAACTGGTTCTCATGAAGTAGTTTCTTACAACAAAGAAGGAATTGAAAAAAGTTTAGAATTGTTAAAAGAATTTTGTAAAACGTTAAAATTTAAAAATTTTTTAATTAGGGTTTTTGATGACTTAATCCAATTAGAAGTTTTAATAAATAAATTTGAAAAAAAATTTGGAAAAATGGGAGGAAATGTGAAATATGTGTTACATGGTGTTTTTTTAAAGGCTGTTGCAAAAGACAATTCAAAAGAACTTTGGCAATTTATTCATGATGATGTTTATGGGAAAGAAAGTCAAATTAAGTTTCCTATGCCTGTTGGAAATTGTATTGGTGGAGGTCTTCATTCAAAACCTATTAATAAAAAAAGACCTGATTTTCAAGAATTTTTATTAATACCTCATGAAGAGAGTTTTGCAAAAGCAATTACAAAAAATATTAGAGCATATGAATATGCAAAAACTATTTTAAAATCAAGATGGAAAAATGATGAAAATGCTTGGAGAACAAATAAGTCTAATGAAGAAATTTTATTTATATTAATGCAACTTGCACAAAAATATGATTTAAGAATTGGATTAGACATTGCTGCTGTAAGTTTTTTTAAAGAAAAGTATTATGATTACAAAAATAAAAGACTAAAAAGGGATAGGCTTGATCAAATTGATTATGTCATCAGATTAATAAAAAAATATGACTTATTTTATATAGAGGATCCATTAAATGAAGAAGATTTTAGTGGGTTTAAACAAATTTTAAATTCAATTCAATCAAGAAATACTCTTATTGTTGGAGATGATTTAACAACTACAAATGTCGAAAGACTAAAAAGAGCAATAAGATCTAAAGCAATTAATTCAATAATAATCAAACCAAATCAAATAGGTTCTTTAATTGAAGTAAAAAAGGTTGTAGAACTTTGTAAAGAAAAAAATGTCAAGATGATTTTTTCTCATAGATCTGGAGAAACAATGGATAATATTTTAGCAGATTATGTTATTGGTTTTGGTGGTGATTTTATTAAATGCGGTATTTATGGAAAAGAAAGATTAATCAAATATAAAAGAATAATGGATATTGAAAAGAGTTTAAGAATGTAATTCTTTCAATTTTCTTTTTTTGTTTTTTCTATATTTATAGAAAATAAAACCACCAAGAATTAAAATAACAAAAATTATCCAAGAATTATTACTTTCCTTTACATCAGAATAAGAAAAATTTTCTTTTTTAAATTCTACTCTTTTTTCTACACTTCGTCTTGTATTAGTTAAATCTGAATAATGAATTATTAAATCAATATATTCTTTTTCAGTTTTTAATTTTAAATTTGCTGTTGCATCTTCTTTAGAATATAAATCTCCGATATTTTGCTTGTTTGTTCCAATAATTTCTAATCCTTCTTGTGAAGGGATTTCAACCATTACAGCTCGAATATCTGAATTAGCAATATTTAATATTTCAAAAATCATTTGGTTTGTTTGTAAATTATAATCTCTAATAAAAATATCAAAATCTGCTTTTACATCTTTAACTTCTATATTAAATGATTTTAAAATATATGAGGTTAAATCAGAATTAATTGTTTGATATTTTATTTCTAATTTATTCAAACCATCATTTGCATCTTCATTAATCTTTAAAGTAAATGGAGCCATAAAATAGCTTTGATAATCTTTTGTGAATGTTCCTGATTTAATAGTATAAGATGATTGAGATGAAGGGTCTAGAATAAATGGAAAGTTTTCAACAATTCCTAAAGATATATCTCCACAATCATTTGAACTAATACCATCTACTTGAAAAACAATTTTAACTGTTTCACCTGGAACAGCAGGATAAGGTTCTTGATTTAATAGAGAGATATCTAAGTTACATGTACTTGCTAAAATAAAGTTTAAACTAAATAAGAATAAAAAAATAGATAATACTCCTCTTTTCATTAATAAAATAAAATGAAATTGTTTTTAAGTCTTTTGCTCTTTTTTAATAGAATTTATATTATCCAATCCTATAAATATTTAAAAAGAATATTATTAAACTTGTTTTAAAAGAAGAGATGGTAAAAAAATGTATATATTGTTCTAAAGAAATAGATGATGCAAGTGTTGTAGACATGTGTTCTAAATGTATGTACCAAGTTTGGGGAGAAAAAATGGCTAAAGCAATTGTAGAAAATATGGAAAAAGAAAAGAAGATAGGAAATCTTGAATTAGGTAGGGTTAGTGAAGAAATAAAAATTAAACAAGAAAAAGAAGAGTTTTAATTCTAAGCATTTGTGAAAACATTTTTAAAGGGTTTTTTTCTTAACATAATAGGATAATTTTGTCCGAGTTGGAAACAGCGAGAAAATAAAGGAGTTCTTGTTGTTATTTAAAAAAATAAAATGGTTAAAGGAAAAAGAATTAGACAAAAAGGAAAAATAAAACTTAGTGAATACTTTAAAAATTTAGATGATGGAGAAAAAGTTGCAGTTATTATTGAAAAAGGGATTAGAGCTTCTTTTCCAAAAAGATTACAAGGAAGAAGTGGGAAAATCACTGGAACAAGAGGAAGGTTTAAATTAGTGGAAATAAATGATAAAAACAAGGTAAAGACATATATAATACACCCTGTTCATTTAAGGAGATTATAATGGTTATAAAAGAAGAAAAAGCATTAACAATTACTGAAGTAATAGACTTAGTTGAAAAATCAACTAAAGAATATGAAATAAAAGATTTTTTAAAACAATTTAATAAGAATACTTTAGAAGATGTAGAAAATATGAAAAAGGAATTAGAAGAATTAGGAATACTAAAATTAAAAGAAATACATATAATTAAAATTATTGATTTTAAACCTACTGAAATTTCTGAACTAAATAAAATAATTAGTGATGTTAATCTAGATAATGATGAAGTTACTAAGATATTAGATGTTATCAAAAAATATTAATGAAAATGGCAAGAGAAGATTATGCAATAATATTAGATTTTTTACCTTATGGTTATCCATTGGAAAACAAAATGCTTCCTATAGCTCAAGCTATTGGGAAAAGTAATTTTACTCTCTTACAAATTGTACCTAGAAGAGGTATAAAATTTGAGATAGGAGAGGAAGTGTATATCGGAGAAGGGAAACGAGATAAAGTTCAATATATTTTAGGGAGATGCCCTAGAGAAAAATTGACTGAGAATGCAAAGATTCAATTATTGGAACATATTCAAAAATCAATAGATGAAAATGAAGAAAAATTTGTTTCTTTTTTTAATAAGGCAGAACCTATTAATACTAGGCTTCATCAATTTGAATTACTTCCAGGATTTGGAAAGAAGCATACATCAACAATTTTGAATGCAAGAAATGAAAAAGAATTTAAATCGTTTCAAGATATTAAAGAAAGAGTATCAAATATTCCAGATCCTAAAAGAGCTATTGAAAAAAGAATATTTGAAGAATTAACTAATATTGAAAGACACAATATATTCATAAATTAAAATGGAAGAAAAAAAGTTCAAACAAACACATGAAGATGATGACTATCAAGTTAAAAGGATAGTTGGAAAAGACATAAAAGGAAATAAAAAAGTCTTAGTTGGACTAACAAAAATAAAAGGAGTAAATTGGTCATATTCTAATGCTATTTGTAAAATTTTAAATATAGATCCTAATAAAAGAATAAATGATTTAACTGCTGAAGAAGTAGAAAAAATAGATAATTTTATGAAAAATCCTGAAATGCCTTCTTATTTAATGAATCGACAAAAGGATTTTTCTACAGGAGAAGATTATCATTATTATGGGGCAGATTTAAATTTAAGAAATGAATTTGATATTAAAAGATTAAAAAAAATAAAGTCTTACAAAGGAATTAGGCATACTGCAAAACTTCCTGTAAGAGGACAAAGAACTAAATCAAATTTTAGACCAAACAAGGGAAAGAGTGGTGTTGGTGTAAAAAAGAAAAGTTAAGGAGAAATTAGATGGGAGAAATTAAAAGAAAAAGAAAAAAATATGCAAGACCAAGAAAATTATTTGATAGGGCTAGAATAGATGCTGAAAATTTAATTGTAGAAGAATATGGCTTAAAAAATAAAAGAGAAATTTGGAAAGCAACTAGTAAAGTTTCTAAATTAAGATCTAGAGCAAAAGAATTAATTCGGGCAAGTAATGAAGAACAAAAATCTTATTTTGATAAATTAAATAAATTAGGTTTAAATATTAAAGAAATTAGTGATGTTCTTGCTTTAACTGAAAAAGATCTATTGGAAAGAAGATTACAAACAGTTGTTTATAAAAAAGGTTTATCTAATAGTGTTAAACAAGCAAGACAATTAATTGTACATAAACATGTTTTAGTTGATGGTTGTGCAGTTAATGCACCTTCTTTTTGGGTGGAAAAAGATTTAGAAAATAAAATTACATTAAAACCAAGAAAAGAAAAGAAAATTGAAGTAGAATCTAAACAAGAAGAGGTTGAAGAAGAATAAAATGGCTAAGAAAAAAAATGATGATCATGTAGGAGTATTGCATATTTATGCTAGTTTTAATAATACTATTGCAACACTTACTGATTTATCTGGAACAACTATTGGAAGAACAAGTGGTGGTCAAATTACAAAACACGATAGAATGAAAGCTAACCCTACAATTGCTATGTTTATTGCTAAAAAAATATTAGAAATTTGTAGAGATTATAAAATTACAAGTTTATATATTAAAATGAAAGGTCAAACAGGAGAAAAAGGAGTTGGACCAGGATCTCATGCAATAATTAAGACTTTAACAAAAGAAGGTATGAAAATCTTAAGTTTAACTGAAGTAACTTGTGTTCCAAGGGGTGGACCAAAGAAAAGTGGAGGTAGAAGAGGTAGAAGAGTATAAATTTATAAATAAATTTAAATCAAAAAATATATAATGGAAATAATTGAACAAAACAAAGAAAAAATAAAATTCATTGCTGAAACAAATGTTAGTTTGGCAAATGCAATTAGAAGAAGTGTTAGCGAAATTTCAACTTTAGCAATTAAAGAAGTTGATTTTTATAAAAATGATAGTGCATTATATGACGAAATTATTGCTCATAGATTAGGTTTAATTCCATTAAAAAATCAAAAATTAAAACAAGGTGAATTAATTGAATTAAAATTAAAAAAGAAATCTAAAGATGAGAATACTTTTGTTAAAGCAGGTGAATTAGGTGAAGAAGTAGTTTATCCTGAGATGCCAATTGTTTTATTAGGTAAAAATCAAGAAATAGAATTTGTAGCAAAGGCAGGTATTGGTACTGGTTTAGAACATTCAAAATTTATCCCTGGATTATTATATTATAAACATTTACCAAAAATTAAAATAAATAAAGAAGGGGAATCACATATTGAATTAGCTAATAATTATTCTGATGTTTTTGAATTTAAAGATAAATTAAAAGTTAAAGATGCAACAAAATGTGAAATTGATAATGATGATTTAAAAGATTTCCCTGGTGTTGAAATTAGTTTAGGAAAAGAAATAGTCTTTAATATAGAATCTTGGGGACAAATTGATGCAAAAAATATATTTAATGAAGCTTGTAAGGTATTAAAATCAAACCTCTTGGAAGTCTCTCGAGCATTAAAATAAGATTGAGGAGATGCCGGAGCGGTCAAACGGGGTACGTTAAGGGCGTATTGGTTTTTACCTACGGGGGTTCGAATCCTCCTCTCCTCATTAAAAAATGAAAAAATGAAAATAAACAAAACAAAAATAGAAAATAGAATGAAAAAAAAGAAAGATTCACTTTTAGTTAAAACTATAATCTTTTTAAAAAAGACAAATCCTGAAGTTGCTAAAGAATTAGCTAAACCAAAAAGAAAATGGCCATCTATTAATTTAAAAGATTTACAATTAGTTGAAGGAGATGTTGTAGTTGCTGGAAAAGTTTTAAGTGCAGGTGAAATTAATGAACCTAAAAAAATTGTTGCTTGGTCTTTTAGTCAAAAAGCAAAAGAAAAAATAGAAGGATCAAAAGGAAAAGCAATTTTAATTAGTGAAGAAATCAAAAAAAACCCAGAATTAAATGATTTGGTTATTGTAAAATAAAATGGTAAATGTAATAGTTAATGCTAAAGGAGCTATATTAGGTAGAATGGGTAGTTATGTTGCTAAGGAATTATTAAAAGGAAATTCAGTAGAGATCATTAATAGTGAAGAAACAATTATTTCTGGAAAAAAAGAATATATGGTTGAAAAAATAAAACAAAAAAGAAGAATGGGACAAGGAAGTTCATTAAAAGGTCCTAAATATATTAGAAAAGAAGATATGTTATTAAAAAGAATAATTAGAGGGATGTTACCTTGGGACAGACAAAAAGGAAGAGATGCTTATAAAAGATTAAGATGTTATATTGGGAATAATAATTTAACAGAAGAACAAATTAAAGGAATTAAGAATTTTGAACATCATCTTCCATTAAATCATTATAAATTAAAAGATGTTGTAAGAGGATTAATATGAATAATATTGTAGTTACTGGGAAAAGAAAGAGTGCTATTGCAAAAGCTACAATAAAAGAAGGAACTGGAAACATAACAATAAATAAAAAACCTATTTCTCAATTACCTTACCTTCAACAATTAGAAGTAAATGAACCATTAGTTTTAACTCATGAAATTCTAGGCGAGATAAAGTTTGATGTTAGTGTAAACGTTAAAGGTGGTGGAACATCATCTAGAATTGAAGCATCAAGACTTGCTATCGCAAGAGCAATTTTAAAACATTATAATAACGAAGAATTAAGAAGAACTTTTATTACTTATGATAGAAACATGGTTGTAGCTGATACTCGACGAAAAGAAACTTGTAAACCTGGAGACTCTAAAGCAAGAGCAAGAAGACAAACTAGTTTTAGATAAGATTATAAATAAACTTATAAAGATTTTTAAATATTAATTTAAATAAAAGTTGTGATATTAAAATGTTAAATCCCTTTATTCAATTTGGTCTTATTCTTTTAGTTGTCTTAGTTATTTCGTTTATTATGCGTATCTTAAAACAACCATTAATTATAGGTTATATTTTATCAGGAATTTTAGTTGGTCCTTTTTTCTTAAATTTAATACAAGATTCTGAAACTATCATTACTTTTTCTGAAATGGGTATTGCTTTTTTATTGTTTATTGTAGGACTTCATTTATCTCCAAAGATACTAAAAGAAGTTGGTAAAATTTCATTAATTACGGGATTAGGTCAAATAATCTTTACATCTCTTATAGGCTTTGCAATTTCTTATTTATTGGGTTTTTCGGTTGTAACAGCATTATATATTGCTATTGCACTTACTTTTTCTTCTACAATTATTATTATGAAATTATTAACTGATAAAGATGCATTGGACAAACTTTATGGTAAAATTTCAATGGGATTTTTATTAGTACAAGATTTTGTTGCAATAATTATTTTAGTTATAGTTGCTTCTTTAGCAAGTGGTGGGGGAACAAGTGAAGTATTATTTTCTACAATATTAAAAGGCTTAGCAATAATTTTAATTTTAGGTCCTTTAAGCTATTTTGTATTCCCAAAATTAAGTGATTTTTTATCTAAATCTCAAGAATTTTTATTTTTATTTTCAATAGCTTGGGGACTTGGTTTTTCATTATTATTTTTATATGTTGGTTTTACTATTGAAGTTGGAGCCTTAATTGCCGGAATAATGTTATCTATGGCACCATATAGTTATGAAATTAGTTCTAAGCTAAAACCATTAAGGGATTTTTTTATAATTTCTTTTTTTGTAATATTGGGAAGTCAAATGGTTTTTGGAGATATTTCTAATTTGATTATACCTGCAATAATTTTATCTTTATTTATTTTAATTGGAAATCCGTTAATTGTAATGACATTAATGGGTATTGAAGGATATAGTAAAAAAACAGGTTTTATGGCTGGTTTAACAGTTGCTCAAATTTCAGAATTTTCTTTAATCTTAATAGCCTTAGGTGTTAGAACAGGAAGTTTAACTCAACAAATACAATCATTTGTAACTTTAATTGGCCTTTTAACAATTGCAGGTTCAACATATATGATAATGTATTCTGAAAGAATATATAATAAAATTTCCAAATTTATTTCTATCTTTGAAAAAAAGAATGTAAAAGAAAAAGAAATTCTCCAGAAAAAATATGACTATATTTTATTAGGATATAATAGAATTGGTTTTTCAGTAATGCAATCATTTAAAAAAGTTACAAAGAATTTCTTAGTCGTTGATTATAATCCTTTGGTCATTAAAGATTTAAGAAAGAAAAATATTGAAGCAATTTATGGTGATGCTGAAAATTCTGATTTGCTTGAAGATTTAAATATTTCAAAAGCAAATGTTATTGTTTCAACTGTTCCTGAAAAAGAAACAAATGAATTAATCTTAGATGTATTAAAAAGAAACAAAAGTAAATCAATAACAATTTTAACAGCAAGACAAATTGATGAAGCTTTAGAATTATATAAATGTGGAGCAGATTATGTAATCTTACCTCATTTTTTAGGTGGAGAATATGTTGCACAAATAATTGAAAAAGCTAAAAAAGATAAAGAGATTTATGAAAAAGAAAAAAAGAAAGATATTGATTTACTCAAAAAAAGAATAAAAGAAGGACATGAACATCCCTTAGACTAAAGAAAGTATTAATGAAAAATTTAATTTTAGAAGACTCATTATTTTTTCTCCGCCTAATTGTATTATAATTCCAAAAATAAATATTAAACTCAATAAAATAATCGCAATTTTATTTAATGGAATAGAATATTCTGGAATTCTTCTTCCTTTTTGTTTTGATTTAAGATTCATTATTAATATTAAAATACCTGTTGAACCTCCAGCAATAACCCCTGCAATAGATAGTATTTGAACAAAAGAAGCTAATTTAAAAAAATAAATTATCAAAAATGCAATAATTGGTACAATTGAACAAATAAACCAAGCATGATTTCTTTTAACTTTAAAATCAAACCTAAACATATCTCTTAAGGAAATATTCAAAGAAAGATAACTTGTAAAAATTGCAAAGGCTCCTACAAAAGCAAAAAACCTCCCTAAAGCTAATGTTGCAATTTCTGGAACTTGTTTTCCAAAATTACCTAATAAAACCAATGTAAATAAAAAATAAACAATAAATGGAATTAAAATACCTAATATTATTGATTTTTTCATCCATCTTTCTTTTCCTAATAATAATCTTTGAGCTGCAGGAATAGAAGAAAAAGACATAAATGAGAATAGAACAATTCCAAATGGAAAAAAGAAATTTTCTGGTTCAATAAATGTTAGGTTTTCAGTTTGTATTGAAGGACTATAAAATAATACTATTAAAAGAATAAAGGCCAATATAAAATAAAATCCAATTTTGCCATATAATTTTAATGCCCTTAATCCTATATATGTTAAAGTAGATAATAAAATCCAAAATAAAATTGAAAAAAGTAAGGCATAATTATTATTTCCAAATAAAATATAAGATAAACTTTCTCCCCCTCCAATTAAATATGCAATTAGGGTTGAAAAAATATAAAACATCATAATAAAAAGCATTAACTTTTTTCCTTTATTTCCTAAATATTTTTTTGCATAACCTGTTAATTGATTATTACCTTTAGTTCTTAAAACAATTTCACCTAAACAAAGTTGAACAAATAAAACAAATAAACCAACTAAAATTAGATAAATAAAACCAATTAAAAAACCAGTCTTAGCAATTACATATGGTAAACCTAAAAAACCTGCACCCATTGCAGTGCCTGCAATTAATGAAACAGGATTTGATAATTTTTTTTTCACCATCTTATCTTAATTAAATTTTGTCAAACTTAAATATCTTTTGAAATGGTAATAGAATATTTATAAATTAAATTAAATTAATAATTAAATGAAAAAAGAGGAACTCGTTGGATTATCAAGTATAGAATCAAAAAAAAAATTAGAAGAATATGGATTTAATGAAATTAAAGACGTAAATAAAGTTTCTCCTCTTAAAATTTTAATTAGACAAATAAAAAGTAATTTTATAATTTATCTTTTATTAGTTGCTATGATTTTATCTTTTTTTGTAGGTAAAGATATTACAGCTTATGTTTTACTTTTTGTTATTTTAATTCTAATTGTTACAGGTTTTGTTCAAGAGTTTAAGGCAGAAAAGGCTGTTCAAGCACTTAAAAATATGATTACTCAAACATGTATTGTTTTAAGAGATGGAAAAGAAAAAGAAATTTCAGTTAAAGAGATTGTTCCTGGAGATATTTTAATTTTAAGGAATGGTGAAAAAATTCCTGCTGATTGTTTAATTTTAGATGAAAAAGAATTATTGATTAATGAATCAATTTTAACTGGAGAATCTCATGAAATAAAAAAAGAAATTGCTCAAAATTTAAATAAATATGAAGATAAAAATGTTTTATTCACGGGCTCTTTTATTATTCATGGAAAAGCTATTGCTAAAGTAATTCATACTGGAATGAATACTAAATTTGGAAAGATTGCTAAATTAATCTCAAAAAGTGAAAAAGAATTACCATTACAAAAAAAAGTGAATAGTGTAGCTAAATACATGGCCATAATAGGTGCTTTTTTTTCAATTTTAACTGGATTGATAATTTTATATCAAACACCTGGAATCAATAATGAATTAATTGTTGAAGCATTAATTATTGTTATTGCTGTTGCAGTATCCTCTTTTCCTGAAGGATTTCCTGTTGTTTTAATTACGGCATTGGCTACAGGTTCATATAGAATGGCAAAAAAAAATGCTATTGTTAATAGAATGTCAATTATTGAAACACTTGGAGAAACAACAGTAATCTGTTCGGATAAAACAGGAACAATTACAAAAGGAGAAATGACTGTAACAGATATATACTCAGATAATAGAAATTACAATGTTTCTGGAACAGGATATAATGGTGAAGGAAATTTTTATTTTAAAAATAAAATAATAGATTTAGATAAAGAAAAATCCTTAAAACTATTATTAAAAGCAGGAATTTATTGTAATGATGCACATATATATAGGAGTGGTGAAGAAAATAGAAATTATGAAATAAATGGAACTCCTACAGAAGCTTCTTTATTAATTGCGGCTTCTAAAGTAAAATTATTTTATGAAGATTTACATTTTGATAGAATTGAAGAAATTCCTTTCTCATCTGAAAGAAAAATGATGACTGTATTAATAAAAGAGAAAAAAGAAGATTTTATTTATGCAAAAGGAGCTTTAGAAGTTTTATTAGAAAAGTGTTCCTATTTACAAAGAGATAATGGTATATATAGGCTTTTAGAAAAAGATAAGAAAAAAATATTAGAAGAAAATAAAAAATATACTAGTGAGAGTTTAAGAACCTTAGCTTTTGCTTATAAAACAACTAAAACTAATTTTAATAAAAAAATAGACTTTGAAAAAGATTTGATTTTTTTAGGTTTTGTGGGAATTCGTGATCCTCCAAGAGAAGAAATAAAAAATTCTATTCAATTCTGTAAAAAAGCAGGAATTAAAGTGAAAATGATTACAGGGGATAATAAAGAAACTGCTTATTCTATTGCAAAACAAATTGGATTAGATAAAGGTAAAATTTTAGAAGGTTTTGACATTGATAAATTAACAGATGATGAATTAACTAAAATTGTTAATAGAACTGTTATCTTTGCAAGAGTTAGACCTGAGCATAAATTGAGAATTGTAAAAGCTTTAAAAGAAAACGGTGAAATAGTTACTATGACTGGAGATGGTGTTAATGATGCTCCAGCACTTAAAGAAGCTCACATTGGTGTTGCTATGGGAAAAAATGGTACTGATGTCTCTCGTTCTGTTGCAGATTTAACACTTAAAGACGATAATTTTTCTACTATTGTAGATGCTATAAAAGAAGGTAGAACTATCTTTAATAATATTAGAAAATTTGTAACATACCAATTATCAGTAAATATTGCAGAATTAATGATAATATTCATAGGAGTCTTATTAGTCCCTCTTTTTGGTTGGCCAACTCCTTTATTATTAGCACTACAAATATTATTTATGAATATTGTAACTGACAATCTTCCTGCAATAACTTTAGGTTTAAATAAGTCTTCACAGGATATTATGGAAGATAAACCTAGAATAAATGCTAAAATTTTAAATAAAAACTTTGTATTATTGCTAATATTTTCAGGAGTATTTATGGCATTATTAACTTTAATTACATTTTATTTTACATATAATATTTTGGGTCAATCTATTGAAAGTGCAAGAACAACTTCTTTAGTTGCATTAATTTTGTTAGAAATTGCTGGAGCATTTAATTTTAGAAGTTTTAGAAAGAGAACTATTGGAAGATCTCTTTTAACTAATTCTTATTTAGCAATTGCTTCTTTTATTTCAATTATTGCAACAATTTTAATTATTTATACACCTTTAAGTATAATCTTTGAAACAGTTCATATCCCATTAATTGATTGGGTAGTAGCAATTGGATTAGGAATCTTATATATTATTGTTTTTGATATATTTAAAAAAATAAATTCAAAGAAAAAAATATTAAATTTTAATTAAGGATATTTATTTGTAAAAGTTTTATTATTACGAGGTTTTAATATTTGATTTAGTTTTCTCTGAGTAGCATAAAATATTTCAGGGTTAATTAAAGGAGTATGATTTGAAGAAAATAATTGATTGTTAAATTTTATTTCGCCTAAATATGTCCTATTCTTTAATATTTTTTTTAATCCATTTAGTGAGATCCCAAAATTTTTTGAAAGTTGATTTAAAGAAAGATTTGAATTTAAGAATGTTTTAAAGATTAAAATCACTTTTGTTGAATCTTCATTTAATGTAAAAGTATTATTTTCTATTGTGTAGCCTAAAGGTGCCCTTGTAACTGGAAAACCTTGTTTTGCTTTTATTTGCATCCCAGATAATTTCTTTTTTTCAGGTGTTGAATTATAAACTCTAAATGTATCTAATATTCTCCAATCAATTTTTTCACTAATATATTTTTCAAAATCTTTGTCATTTTCTGGAGAGAATGTTGAACAAATATGGCATAATGGCTGATTAAATTTTAAAATTAATTTTTTTTCAGAATAACCACATTTGATACAATTCATAAAAAGATTAAAGAAGAGATATTTATAAAATAAGGGGATGATAATGTTTATCTTTAGAAATATTTTCAATAGTCTTTTTTCTGAATACATAATGTGCAAGACCATCTGCTAAATAAACAAGGTAATTATTTTGGTCTAGAGCATCTTTAGTAATAATTTCTAATTGAGAATCTTTTAAATTAAATTTTTCAAAGAACATTTCAAAAATAAGGTTTAATTCTTTTTCTTCTTTTAAACCATCAAGATATAATATTAATTTATTTAAATCAGTATAATCAAAGGGATAAAATAAACTATAAACAATTTGGGATAATAATTTATCTGAAGGTATCTCTGATTTTAATTTTTCGTCTAATAATAAATAAGAATAATCTCTTCTATAAATCTTTTTTAAAAAAGAAGAATAATCTCTTCTACTTTTCTCAAAATGATTTTTTTGAGTGTCTTTTTCTTTATTTGATAAAACTAATGCAAAAACTTCTGGAAATCTTCCATGATTTGATTCATCAATTCCTGCATAAATTATTTTATTATCCATTATAAACTTAAAGTGTCAATTGGACTTTTTATTCTTTTTAATTCTTGAGTTGATAAATGAGTATAGATTTGAGTTGTTGATAAATTTGAATGACCTAATAACTCTTGAATTTTCCTTATATCTACATCATTTTCCAACAAATGAGTTGCAAAAGAATGTCTTAATGTATGACAGTGAACATGTTTATTTATGCCTGCTTTTTTTGAAGCAATTGTAACTATTTTTTGAATATTTCTTGTAGTCAATTTTTGTTTAGGCCCTGAAAAAAGGTAGACATTATTAAACTTTCTTTGTTTATCTGTTTGTTCTTTTAAGTCTTCAATTAAAAATAAAGGTAAATTAAATATTCTATCTTTATTTCCTTTTGATTGTTTTATATGTCCTACTTTTTCATTAAAATCTAAATCATTTAATTTTAAATTAACTAATTCTGAAACTCTTAATCCACATGCATAAATCAAAGATATAATTAATTTTGATTTTTCATTCTTTGTTGAATTGATTAGAGATTTTATTTCATCTTTTGTTAAAACTGTTGGGAGGATTTTATTTTTCTTGGGTCTTTTTATTTTTAAAGTTGGGTCTTGATTTAATAAATTTAAATGAGCATATTTAATTGCAGCTAAAAAAAGGATTATTGAACTTGAAGATTTGTTTGAATATTTTTCTGCTAAAAAAAATTTAATATCGTCAGTATTTATTTGGTTTGGATCTTTTTTTAAAAAATCTATTAATTCAATATTCGCTCTTAAATAATTTCTAATAGTATAATTTGAATTTTTTGTTATTTTTAATTCTATTTCTAATCTTTTTAAAAATTCTTCTTTATCCATAACTTCACCTATTTTTTATTAAATAGATTGTACGAACTAGTATTTATATTTTTGTTTTAAATTTTTGTTAAATATTTTGAGAATAAAATATGTTTTTCGGTTTAACGAATAAGTTAAGACAACTTCACTTAAGGGATTTTTTTATTAAAAAAGATTGTTTTATCGACGAAACAAGGAATGTCTGAATTAATTTTCTTAAATTAAAAAACTCACTTTTCCCTAAAAAAACTGAAAAATGATACAATTTTTTCATTTTTTAAAAATTATTTAACTCTCACTTTTCAAATTATTTTTTAATAAATTTTTAAGGTTGTACGAACTTTTTTTAAGAATAATTAAAAGAATTTATAGATTATTAGATGAAATTAAAATGAAAGTGAGGATTCATTTAAAAAAAGTTAATTTAATTAATATTAGCCTTTTAGAACAACTTTTTTTCATAAAGAGGTATGTTATAACCTAATTCTTGTAATCTTTGATATAAATCGAATTTAAAGTGTGAGTTGTTTATCATTCTATGATGATTAGGGCATAAACCAATAAGGTTTTCAGAGGAATTGTTTTTTTTATTTTTATCTAAATGATAAATATCCACAATTTTATCAAAACCACAAAGAACACATGATTTTGTTACTTTTCTAAATGTTTTCAAATCAATATTATTAGATTTTCGTTGCTGATAAGATCTTATTTTTTCACTTTGGTAAACATAGTTATAACAAGAAGCACATAAACCTTTTGCATGAATTGCTCTATTTTGTTTGCATCTCTTACAAAGTTCTAGTTTTGGAGACCAATTTAACTTTTTATAACAAGAATAACAAAGACCTTTTGCATGATGCTCTTTTTCTTGGCCACAATTAATGCATTTTTTAATCATTTGAAAAAAAAGACCGTTCGCATATAAAAATTTATGTTAGAACGGACCAAACAAGTTCGTTTTAAGCTATTAGAACTTCATACAATGTATATTATACGAACTTTGATAAATTTTACCTCTTTTTTGAAAATTTTGGAATTTTTAGGTTCTTAATCAATTAAATAATTATTCTTAATAAATTATCCTAATTTTTAAAAGTTTAAATTAAAAAATTTATTAGTCTTTTAATAAAATAATCTAAATAGAAATTAAACTCTTGATTAAAATAAAGTAGAATGTCTTTTTCTTTTGATTGAAATTTATAGTTAACTGTTTGAACAACAAACAAACAGCTGTTTGAATAATAAACCCAAGAAATTAAAATAAAAACAAAGATAGATTATAAATAAAATATAGACGAAAAATTATTTAAAAGATCTATAAAAATAAACTTTAGTGTTTGAACAACACACAAGGTATAAACAAACAGTGTATAAAAAATCTAAGAGAAGAAGAAATTGTTTTTGAAATTAAAAAAATAAACAGCTGTTTAGAATACAAAAATTTGACTTAAGCACTAAAAAAACGATTCTTTAATGGCCAAGTTTGCATAAAGGTTAACAAAGTTATAAGATACAAATTTCATTTAAAATAATAAAAAAATGTAGAAAAAACTAATCTTTTAATTAGGCTGAAAAAATTTTCTTGGAAAATCTTCTTTTTAATTGAATGGAAAAAGGACTAAAATTTATAATCTTAAAAATAAAAATTCTAAATATAAAAAATTATTTTTTGTGTTTTAGTTTACTAAAGATAAAATGATTTAATAAAAAACAGATTAAAAAAACAGAAAAAATTAAAATTAAATAAGACATCTTTAAAGAAGAAGTGATACCAAAATATTCTATAAAAGAACTTGAAATAAGAGAACTTTCAGGATCTAGAGAACATAAAGACCAAGTATAATGAGGATTTGGAACTCTTGGAGCAAAACGACAAGGAATAAATGAAATAAAAAATGATAAAATAAGAATGAAAAAAGAAGCTAAGAACGGAATAATTAAATTTTTTTTAAATTCCATGATTTAATTAAAAGAAGATTATCTTTTTAAGACTTTTTATTTATTTAAGAAGATTGTAGAATAAACAAACAGCTGTTTAAAACATAAACAAACAACCAAAAAAGCTGTCCAAACAACAAACAACACATAAACAGCTGAAAAAGAAGAAAGGACATGAAAATAATAAAAATAGACATTTTATCCTCAATGTTTAGAAAAAATAAACAGTTGTTTAAAATATAGACAGATAATTAAAGTTAAACAAAAAGAGTGTTTGTTGTTTGGACAGCTGTCCAAACAAGTAGAAATATTTATAAATAATAGGAGTTATATTAAATTATGTTTGGTGGTAAAAAGAAGGTAGAAATCCTGAGGAAAGAGGTGATAGAATCTTTCAATAATGTTAAAACAGATCTTGCAAGAGTTGGTAAATGGATAAAAGTTATAGACGATAAAAGTAATTCAAATGAGATAAAAAATAGAGAATTAATAGAAGAAATAAAACAGGTTAGAAATGATTTAGAAGAAATAAAGAATAATCTAGATTTTTTTGGACAACCCTTGTCCAAACAGCTGTCCAAACATAAACAAACAAGCTTAAACAAACAACAAACAGTGTTTGCTGTCCAAACAGCTGTCCAAACAGCTGTCCAAACAGTTAAAATAGATAAATTAACAGTAATGGAGAGGGCAATTGTATTTGCATTATTAAATAGTGAAGTAAAGCTAAGTTATGAAGATCTAGCAGCAATGTTTGGTAAAAGTAAAAGTACAATTAGAGGTCAAATAAATAATATTAGACAAAAAAATGATGATTTAATTGAAGAATACACTGAACCAAGTGGAAAAAAGAGGCTTTTTTTACCGGAAAAAGTAAAAAATAGTATTACGAAAGACATTAAAGTAAAAATAAAGAGTGAAAAATCTAAAAAAGTTGAAAAGTGAGAGTTAAATTGAAGAAAAAATAAGTTAAATATTTAAAAAAAGTGAGAAATAAAGAAAAAAAGAAATTTGTCTTCAAAAGTTAAGATTTATTTCAAGAAAGGTAAGACTTTCCTTTAAAAGTTGAGGAAAAGTTTGAAAAGAGAGAGTAAAAAAACAAGCCTAAATAATAAAGGGTTTAGGGTTTAATAAAGAGAAAGAATAGAGAATTATTCGTTTAAACGATTAAAGATATTTATAAATCTCTAAGCTTAATTATAGTAGATAAATTTGTAATTTCTTTAAGAGTTGGAGCAATAGAAAGTATAATTTTCTTATTATTTAATCTTTTTTTAGTTATTGGAATTCCTTTCTTGATTAATTTATTAATATAATCTCGAATAGAAGATTCACTTAAATTTAATTTATTTGAAATAATTTTATAATCTATATTTTCATAATTTTGGTCTTCATAAGAATATAATGTTGAAAAAACTAACATTTCCTGATGTGTTAAATTTTTAAAGGTTTTTCTAATATCTTTTTTAACATCATCTAAAGAAGATATGATCATTTGTGCTTTTTCAAAATTAGATAAAATATTCAAATAATTATCTTTTCCTCCAAAATTATATGTTTTTATGTTCTTTTTGTCTGTCTGATTGTCTGTTGGTTTGTCTGTTGGAACCCCATCATTTCCTATGGAAGAATTATTTTTTAGCTGTTTTAAGCTCTCTAAGTCATTATTTTGAAGAGAGTTTATTGTTTGTTTGTTGGAATTATCTAAGTTATTTAACAAATAATTTGTTGGAATTGTCTTATTTTCTCTTAATATTAAGGAATTAGAAATATTTAATTTTGAATGAATTTTAATAGAATTTATTTCATTTTTTAAACTGTTAATCTCATTTTTTAAGCAGTTAATATCTTCTTTTATTTTAAAAAATGCCTCCTTTAAACTATCCATAAAAAAGATTAATCAAAATTATTTATATTTATGATTGTTTTTAATTATAATAAGTCTTATTGCATTTGTTTATAAGCATCATATGTTTTATTTGAAAGTCTCCATCTTAATCTTTTTTCATAAACAACACCTAAAGAATTTTTATCTATTTTAACAATTAGTCCTTTCTGATTTAAATCTAATAATAATTTTTTAATAAACTCTTCATCTCTTGCTAATTCTTTTGCAATATCACTTGTAAACACTTGTTTAGGAGATATTAAAAATAAGTAAGATAATATTTGTTCAGATATTTTCTTTTTTTTATTTTCTGAAATTCTTGGCATGATAAATAAAATAACTTTTGTTTTATATAATTATTTGAAAAAATAATAAATGTCTTCGAGTACACAAACATTTATAAATTATTTCTATTTAAACAAGATATGGAAAAAAGACCTTTTAAGAGTTTTATAGGAAAGCAAATTGTTACAAAAGAAGGTAAAAAATTAGGATTAGTTAAAGATATAACATTTGAAGCAAGAACAGGAGAATTAATACATTTAGTTGTAAAAGATTTGACTAATTACACAAATAATCTGTCTATTGAAAGAACAAAAGATAAAGAAGCTTTAATACCTTATAATTCTGTAATTGCTATTGGAGATTTTATTGTTATTTCAGAAGAAGATTTAATTTAAAGAATAATAAAATTTAAAAAGCTGTTTTAATGAATATTAAATATGGTAAAATTATTAGCATCAAAAATTACAAGTATTTTAGCTCAAAGAGATCCTAATTTTGATGGAAAAGTAGAATTAAATCAAAATATTAAAATAAGGAATATTGAAAAATTTACTCTAGAAGGTTCAAAAAAGGATTCTTTAAAAGTTGATTATACCTATGATATTGATTATAAAAAACTTGGAAAAATAAGTATTCAAGGAATATTATATTTAGATTTTGATCAAAAAGTAATAAAAGATATTTTAAAGGATTGGAAAGAAAATAAAAAAAATGAAGAACAACAATTAGAAATAATTAATATTATTATTCAAAAAGCATCTATTAAAGCTATTGAATTAGAAGATCAATTAGGTCTCCCAATTCATTTTAGATTACCTTTTTTAAAAGGAAAAAAAGAATAATAAAATGGTTAATAAAAAAAGAAAAGTAAATTGGATATTGACTCTTTTAATGTCTATATTTTTTGGTGGTATTGGTGTAGATCGTTTTATTTTAGGACATATTTTTTTAGGATTACTTAAATTGTTTACTTTAGGTGGTTTAGGTATATGGTGGTTAATAGATTTAATATTAATTGCTACAAAATATGATTTTAAAGATATTGAATGGATAGATTAAATTATTTTATACTTTTAATAAAAAAATTATTTAATACAGTCACCCTATAGTTTCTTATGGAATTTATTTAAATATAAAATTAAATTTATTTTATTTTATTATTTTTATTTAAAAGTATTTATATTATTTATTATATATTATTAATTAATTATATTTTATTATATATATTTAATTGAGATTTAATATATTCTTTTTTATTTTTAGATTTCTTGTGGAATGGAAATTAAGGGGTGACTTTATCTTTTTTTTATTCGATCTTTTTAAAATTATAAATTTATAATTCCAAAAGAAATAAAGGTGATGTAAATCATTTTTCAATTATATTAAGATTTAAATACTTTATATTTTTCTTTTTATTATAATGGCTGTTGAATTAAATAATATTTTTGATAGTGCTGTTAAAAATAGTTTATTTAAGAATAAAAGTGTTTTACAAGTAAAATATACTCCTGAGAGTATTCCCCATAGAGATGAACAAATAAAATCAATTGCAAGTATTTTAGCTTCTTGTTTAAGAAATGAAAGACCAAGTAATTTATTTGTATATGGTAAAACAGGTACTGGTAAAACATTAAGCATTCAATATGTTATGAGAGAATTAACTAAAAAAGCTAAAGAAGTTGATGTTGAAGTTAGTTTTGAATATATTAATTGTAAACTTAGAAAAGTGGCAGATACAGAATATAGAATTTTGGCTGCTTTAATTAAACAATTAGGTGGAGATATTCCTGCAACAGGTCTTCCAACAGATAAAGTTTGGAATAAATTTATTGAAATAATAGATAAAAAGAAACAATTAATAGTATTTGTTTTTGATGAAATTGACCAAGCAATTAAAAAAATGAGTGATACATTTTTATATTCTTTAACTAGACTTAATCAAGAATTAAATAATGCTCAGATATCTATTATAGGTATTAGTAATGATGTAACTTTTTTAGAAAATATAGATCCAAGAGTAAGAAGTAGTTTAGGTGAAGAAGAATTTGTATTTCCCCCATATAATGCTATTCAATTACAAGATATTTTGAATGAAAGATGCCTTATTGCTTTTAAAGAAAAAGTAATAAAAGAAGGTGTTATTGCAAAATGTGCAGCTTATGCTGCTAGAGAACATGGAGATGCAAGACGTGCTTTAGATTTATTAAGAATTGCAGCAGAACTTTGTGAGAGAGAAGGAAAATTAGAAGTAGAAGAAAAGTATATAGATTTAGCAAATCAAAAAATGGAAAAAGATAAAATTTTAGATATTGTTGAAACAATACCTAAACAACATCAATTAGTATTATTATCTATTATGAATTTAAATAAAGAACAAAAAAATAAAAAAATAGAAAAATATTTTACAGGAGATGTTTATAATTTATATCAAGAACTTTGTTTAAAAACAAAAACAGAAAGTTTAACTCAAAGAAGAATTAGTGATATTTTAGCTGATATTGATATGTTAGGTATAATTAATGCAAAAGTCATTAGTAAAGGAAGACATGGTAGAACTCGTGAAATTAAGTTAAGTGTTCCAGATAATTTACTAGATAAAATGGAAAATTTATTAAAAGATAGTTTAGGTTTTTAATATCTTATTCTTTACAACTATATATATAAATTAATTTTATTTTCTTATAAAATGGTTAATGATGTTTTTAAAAAGTGTATAAAAAAAGGTTTTTTGTTAGATAAAGAAGTTTTAAATTTATTTAATGAATTAAATGAAGAAGAGTCTTCTGAGATTATTGAGGTTATTGGAAACTTAAAAATGAATGAAAGAATTATTACAAAAAAAGTTTTAACTAGATTTATTTCAGAAATTAAAACAAATATTTCATTTGATTTTGAAAAAATTAATTTTTTCTTTAATCTGTTTGAAAAAGAATTTATTAATGAATCTAATAAGGAAATTAAAACAAATAATTCTAAAAATTTTAAAATATTAAGTGCTCCTTTTTTTCCTCAAAGAAAAGTATCTGTTCTTGATTTTGTCAATCACTTTAAAGATAGATTTGAAAATATAAAAAAAATTTTAGAAACCAAAAATTTAGAAAATTTAACAACAATTCGAAAAATTAAAGGAAATACAGGTAATTTTAGTTTTATAGGCTCTGTATTAGATAAAAGAATAACTAAGAATAAGAATATTATGCTTGATGTTGAAGATTTAACTGGTTCTATTAATGTTTTGATAAATTCAAATAAAAAAGAAGTTTATGAAAAAGCAAAGGATATAATCTTAGATGATATTATTGGATTTAATGTAAGTTCTAGTAATAATTTTTTATATTGTAATGATTTAATTTATCCTGATTGTGTTTTAAAAGAAAAGAAGAGAATTGAAGAAGATGAATGGGTTGTTTTTATTAGTGATTTACATTGTGGTTCTAAACTTTTTTTAGAAGATAATTTTCTTAAATTTATAAAATGGATTAATGGAAAGCAAGGTGATGAAGAATATCGTAATATTGCTGAAAAAGTAAAATATTTATTTATTACTGGAGATTTGGTTGATGGTGTTAGTCATTATCCAGGACAAGAAAAGGATTTAAAAATTATGACTAGTGTTGGTCAATATGCTAAAGTTGAAGAACTTTTAAAATTAATAAGAGGAGATATTCAAATATTTGCTTGTCCAGGAAATCATGATGCTGTTTGGGTTGGAGAACCTCAACCAATAATAAGTGAGCAGTGGGCAGAAGGATTACATAAAATGCCAAATTTAGAATTAGTAACTAATCCTTGTTTAATTGAAATTGAAGGAAGTTTTAAAATTTTAATGTATCATGGTGCTAGTTTAAATCCTTTTGTTGAAGAACTTCCTGAAATAAGAGCAAAATATGGAAAACATTCTCCTACAACTATAGTTAAAGAAGTTTTAAAGAGAAGACATCTTTCTCCTATGCATGGTCTTGTTGATTATATTCCTTGTGATAAAGATTCTTTAGTTATAAACCCAGTTCCAGATATTATTTTAACAGGAGATTTACACAGATGTGAAGTTTCTATGTATAATAATATTTTATTAGTTGCAGGTTCTTGTTGGCAAGCACAAACAAATTTTATGGAGAAGGTAGGTGTTGAAGCAGATCCAAATAAGGCTATATTATTTAATCTAAAAAGTAGAGAAATTAAAATAATAGATTTTAGTGATGAAGATAAAAATGTTCAATGGTTAAAAGATCCCAAGTTATATTGTCCATATGATTGTAATTTTAATGGAGGAAATGAAGATAAAAGCATTTAAAAAATGTTTTTTTGAATATTTATTATGGAATTATTAACAATCTTTTATTTTGTCTATTCATTTATAGCATTTTATTTTTTGATAATGTATTGTTTACTTTATATTAAAAATAGAAAAAATATTTTTGAATCTCCAAAAACTGAAAATAAACGAGATTTAACTATTGTTATACCTTGTTATAATGAACAAGAAAGTGTAGGTCAAACAATTGAATGTTTTTTAAAATCAGATTATCCTTATTTAAAAAAAATAATTATAGTAGATGATTGTTCTAAAGATAAATCTTATGAAGTTATAAAAAAGTATGAACAAAAATATCCTGATTTAATCTTAGCACTTCAAACACCAAAAAATACTGGAAAAGCAGCAGGATCTAAGAACTATGGTTTAAACTTTGTTAAGACAGAATTAGTTGGTTTTTCTGATTCTGATTCAATGCCTAAAAAAGATGCGATTACAAAAATGATTGGATTTTTTGATGATCAGAGTGTTGGCGGAGTTACATCTAGAGTTTTAGTTAAAGATAAAACAAATTTTTTAGAATCGTTACAATCTATTGAATATAAAGTTATAGCATTTACTCGTAAGTTAATGGGGTTTATAGACTCTATTTATGTTACTACTGGACCTCTTTCTATATATAGGACTAAAATTATTAAAGATGATTTAGGAGGATTTGATGAGAACAATTTGACTGAAGATATTGAACTCACATGGCATGTTGTAAAATCTGGATGGAGAGTTGAAATGTCTATGAATTCATTAGTTTATACTTATGTTCCTAAAACAATGAAAGTTTGGTTTAAACAAAGAATTCGTTGGAATGTTGGAGGTATGCAAACAGTAAAAAAATATTTACCATCAATTCATAAAACTGGTTTTTTAGGAAGATTTATTATACCTTTCTTTTTACTTTCTTGGTTTATTGGTTTAAGTGGACTTTTTGTAATAGGATATAGATATTCTAGGGAAATTTTTATTAAATATATGTCTACTTATCTTTCAACAAAATCTGAAATTGCAATTATTAGTTTTAGAGATTTAGCAATAAATCCAACAGTATTATTTTTTTTAGGTATTATATTATTTGTGTTAGGTTTAAGTTTTATGTTTACTTCTTTAATTTATTCAAAAGAAGACGGTTATACTTATGCTTTGCACGAAATATTTATATATTCATTTTTTTATGTTGTATTATATCCTGCAATATTAATAACATCTTTATTTAATTTTTTAAGGGGTTATAATAAATGGTAAAATGGAGAAAAAATGTTACCAAAAAATAAATTTATTTTTTTAGAAGCGTTTTTAATAACAATATTTATTTTTGTAATTGGAATTCTTATTGGAATAAGTATTGAAAATAAAAATAACTATAATTCTCAAATTTTCTATATGAATTCTGAAGCTGATTTAATGGATAGTTATATTTGGACTAGTTTAATATCTGAAGAAAAAGATTGTGGTGTTGTAAATGAGGAAACAATTAATTTTGCTAATAAAGTTTATGAAAAATCATTATTATTAGAAGAGTATGATAAATTTGCTTTATTGATGGATGATTTAACTATGTTAAATAAAAGATATACTTTAATGAAAACATTTTTATGGAAATCTAATCTAGATAATTTTAATTGTTTAAATAGCACTAAAATAATAGTTTATCTTTATAATTATAATACTGATGATTTAACTATTGAAGCAGAACAAAATGTTTGGTCTAGATTATTAATGCAATTAAAAGAAGAAGATAAAAGTTTAATTTTATTACCCATTGCTGCAAATTTAAATGTTTCTTCATTAGACTTTCTTTTGAAAGAAATGAATATTGAAAAAATTCCTGCAGTTATTATAAATAATAAAGAAATTGTTTATGATTTAGAAAGAAAAGATGATTTAAAAAATATTATTTATAGATAATTTATTCTATGTTTTAATGTATAGTCATTTATATAAAAGATCTTATTATTTTATATTTAATGGAGAAAATTTTTGCAAAACCAGGTTATTGGGATGTTAATTCTTATTTTTTAAAGTTAGAAAATGAAGTTAAAAAAGAATATGAACTTGCAAACAAAGCAAGAAGTGTTGGAATAGATCCAAAAAATAAAGTTGAAATACCTTTAGCAACTAGTATGGCTGAAAAGTGTGTTGGGTTAATTTCTACTGTTTATCCTCAATTGCCTATCCAAGAAATAACCTTTAGAATGTTAGAATTAGAACAAAAGTATGGTCAACTAGACACTACTGTTAGTTTTGTTATTGCAAAAGAAATTGCAGAAGAAAAATATTGTAAATTTAAAAATAAATTAGAAGGGATTGATGCTGGAATAAGGTTGGGTTTTGCATATTTAACATTGGGTGTTGTTGCTTCCCCTATTGAAGGATATACTGGTTTAGAAATAGGTAAAACAAGAGATGGAAAAGAATATTTTATTGTAAATTTTAGTGGACCTATTAGATCTGCTGGAACAACTGCAACTTGTGTAATTTTAATGTTAATCGATTTTTTAAGAGAACATTTTGGTTATGCAAAATATGATCCTGATGAAATAGAAGTTAAAAGATATGTTACAGAATGTACTGATTACCATGAAAGGATAACTAATTTACAATATTTTCCTACAGAAGAAGAAATGACCTTTTTAGCAAAAAATTTACCAATTCAAATTTCAGGAGATCCTACAGAGAGTAAAGAAGTTAGTAATTATAAAGATTTACCTAGAGTTCAAAGTAATTATATTAGGGGTGGAATGTGTCTTACTTTTGCAGAGGGATTAGCACAAAAAGCTGCAAAAGGTCTTAAAAGATTAAGTAGTCCTAAGAAAAATGGTTTAATTTGTAATGGTTGGGATTTTTTAAATGAATATTTAGAAATACATTCTAAAAGAGAAAAAGGTAGTGAAGATGTTATTGCGACATATATTAAAGATTTAGTTGCTGGTCGTCCAGTTTATGGACATCCTTCAATGAGTGGAGGATTTAGGTTTAGATATGGAAGAAGTAGAATTAGTGGGTTTAGTTCTGTAAGTATTCATCCAGCAACTATGGGTATAACAAATGGTTTTTTATCTCATGGAACTCAATTAAAAATAGAAAAACCTACGAAAGGATGTATTATTACTTCTTGTGATACAATTGATGGTCCAATTGTAAAATTAAAAAAAGGAAGTGTTAGAAAATTAACCGACTTAAATGAAGCATTGAAATTATATAAAGATGTTAAAGAAATAATTTATTTAGGAGATATTCTTTTTCCATTAGGTGATGTAATGGATAGAAATCAAAATTTAATTAAATCTGGTTATGTTGAAGAATGGTGGGATTTAGAATTAAAGAAAAAATTAGAAATTACAGGTGATGTTTTAGAGTATGATTTTAATAATATTAATTTTGAAGAAGCAATTATTATAAGTGATAAATATTCAATGAGCCTTTATCCTAAATATATCTATTATTGGAATCAAATTGATTTAGACTCTTTTTTATGGTTACTTGACTGGTTAAGTAATGGTATTTGGAGAGGTGACGAAAATGGAAAATTAGTTTTACCTTGGAGTGAAATGGTAAGAGAGAAATTTTCAAAAGGAAAAAGAGCTTTAGAATTGATTGGATTACCTCATGAAGTTGTTTTTGATAATGTTGTTTTAGATAATATTAATTCTAAAGCATTGCTTGTGAATTTAGGTATTTTAATCGAAAAAAAAGAAGGGGAAACAATAAGAAATCAAATAAATCTCATTTTGGAAAAAAAACAAGATTTTGTTGAAGATGTTCTTAAAAATATTAATTTTTTTTCAAAATATGAAATAAAAGATAAATCTGGTGAATTTATTGGTTCTAGGATGGGTCGTCCTGAAAAAGCCAAATTAAGAAAATTAAAAGGAAGTCCAAATTGTTTATTTCCTGTTTCAGAACAAGGAGGCAGATTAAGGAGTGTTTTAGAAACTGTGAAAGTCGGTTATATTAAGTCTAGTTGGCCATTATATAAATGTAATTGTGGTAACGAAACAATTTATCCAACTTGTGAAAAATGTGGAAAAAAAACAAAAAGAAATTATTATTGTAGAGTTTGTGATAAATTTAGTGATATCCCTTGCCAAGAACATGAAAATGTTGTAAGTGCTGTGAATAAAAAAATAGATTCATCTTATTATTTTAATGATGCATTAAAAAGATTAGGTTATGATAAAAGTCAAATTCCTACATTGATTAAAGGTGTTAGAGGGTTGACTAATGAAAATTCAGATTTAGAACATTTAGGAAAAGGAATCTTAAGGGCAAAATACAATCTTTGTGTAAATAAAGATGGAACTATAAGGTATGATGGTACTGAATTTTGTTTAACACATTTTAAACCTAAAGAAATTGGAACGAGTGTTGAGACCCTAAAAAAATTAGGTTATGAAAAAGATATTTATGGGACTGATTTAATTAATGAATCTCAAATTTTAGAATTAAAACCTCATGATGTTGTTTTACCTTCTTGTAAAGATACTCCTGATGAAAAAGCAGATGATGTTTTTATGAATATTTCTCATTTCCTTGATGAAGAATTAGAAAAATTGTATGGACTTAAAAAGTATTATAATTTAAAGACTAGAGAAGATTTAATTGGTCATTTAATTGTATGTATGGCTCCACATAATTGTGCTGGAGTTATTGGAAGAATTATTGGTTTTAGTCAATTACAAGGAATTGTAGCTAGTCCTTATATGCATGCTGCAATGAGAAGAGACTGTGATGGTGATGAAGCTGCAGTTATGATGTTAATGGATGTTTTGATTAATTTTAGTAAAGAATTTTTACCAAGTCATAGAGGTGGAACTCAAGATGCTCCTTTAGTCTTGAATGCAAAAATTCAAGCAGGAGAAGTAGATGACCAAATTTTAGATTTTGAAACTTGTAGTTCTTATCCTTTAGAAATGTATGAATTATCTCAAGAGAGCATTCATTCGAGTAATGTTAAAATGGAAAGAGTAAAAGATAGATTAAAAGAAAATATTTGCCCATTTAGTGGTACTGGGTTTACACATGATTGTTCTGACTTTAATATTGGTATTTTAAATGGGGCATATAAAGTTTTACCGACTATGAAAGACAAAGTTGAAAAACAAATGGAATTAGTTGAAAAAATTCGTGCTGTTGATACTGATGATGTTGCTCGTTTAGTTATTGAAAGGCATTTTATTAGAGATATAAGAGGTAATTTAAGAAAATTTTCTCATCAACAATTTAGATGTGTTAAATGTAATACTAAATTTAGAAGACCTCCATTAATTGGTGTTTGTACGAAATGTGGTGGTAAAATAATATTTACAATAAGTGAAGGTTCAATTAAAAAATATTTAGAACCTGCATTAACATTAGCAAGGAATTATAAAATTTCTGAGTATACAAGAGAAGGTTTAGAATTAACTAAACTTTATATTGAAAGTATTTTTGGTAGAGATACTGAAAAACAAGAGGACTTAAAAAAATGGTTTTAATCTTTAACCAAAGATTTATAAATTTAAAATTTTGTTGTTAAGTATGGATAAATGTATTAGTTGTGATAAAAAATCTTTAGATAGTGTTAAATTTCCTTGTCCTAAATGTAAAAATGAAATCATGAGATGTAATAAATGTAGAAGTTTATCTATTGATTATGTTTGTCCCAAATGTGGATATAGGGGGCCTTAAAATGGGTATGAGTGCTGTTCAATATAAGGTTTTACCTGAAGGATTAGAAACTGATTTGAATATTTTAAAAGATAAAGTAAAAGTTGTTATTGAAGAGAATAAAGGTATGGTTTCTGAGATTGTAGAGCAACCAATTGCATTTGGATTAAAAGCTTTAATTTTTTCTTTTGCATTTCCTGAAGAAAATGACATTGATCAAATTGAAGGATTTATTAAAAATGTTAAAGGTGTTTCAAGTTGCGAATTAATCGATTATAGAAGAGCATTGGGTTAGTTATGGATATAGAAATTAAAGAATTAACAAAAGATTTATTGAATAATTGTTCTTATTTTTTAGATACTCTTTCAAATTTAAGAGAAACTGGAAATTTATCTTTAGAAAAACAAATTGATATATTAGATAAAATTAATTTTCAAGATGGACATATCTTTGTTGCAATTAAAGATAATAAGGAAATAATAAGTACTTCTACTATTCTAATTGAACAAAAATATATAAGAAATGGGGCAAAAATAGGTCATATTGAAGATGTTGCAACAAATAAAAATTATGAAGGAAAAGGGATTGGAAAAAAAGTTGTTGAAGAATGTATTTCTTATGCTAAAAAAAGAGGATGTTATAAAGTTATTTTAGATTGTTCAGACGAATTAATCAATTTTTATAACTATTTTGGATTTTGTAAAAGTGAAAATCACATGAGGTTAAATTTATAATTTATCTTTAATTTATTTATTTATGGTATTAAGTGATTCTGAAATAGAAAATATTAAAGAGAAACTTTTGTCTCAAACAAAAAATCTTCCTCTTGAAAAGAGAAAAGAAATTGAAAATCAAATTAAGAATATGTCTTCAGCAGATTTTGAAAAATTTTTAGAAAAAAATGATGCTGTATCTAAATGTCTTTTTTGTTCTATTCTTGAGGGGGAAATTGAAAGTATTAAAATTTATGAAGATAATTTAAGTGTTTATGTCCTAGATATTAATCCATTAAGTTATGGTCACACACTTGTTATTCCCAAAAATCATGGAATTTGTGATGTTCAAGATTATAAAGAAGGGATAGAATATATTTCTGAAATATTTAAATTAATTTTTGTTCCAAATGAAATTAAAATTTTAAGTAAATCTCTTTTTGGACATACTATCTTTGAAATAGTTCCTGATTATGGAGAACCTTTAATTAAAAAGAAAGTTGATTTAGAAGAATTAAATGAAATTAAGAATAAATTTGAAAGTTTTTTGAATAAGTTTAAAGAAACTCTATCTGAAAATTCTGAAAATAATTTTGAGAATAATGAAGATTTAAATATAAAAGAATCTAGTGAACAAATACAATCAGACGAATTCCCTTTGGAAGAAAAAAAAGAAGAATTCCCAAAATTTTCTTCAAGAATTCCTTAATCTTAGAATAAAAATAAAAAATAAGTTATTAATTGAGATCTAAATATTAAATATAAAATAAATGCAATAATAAAAGCTGGTGCAAATGGAATTCCTTCTTTTATAATTATAAATTTTTTCTTTTTTTGGATTAATCTTAATTCTTTTAATGAAATACCTTTAAAATCTGATTTTATTAACTCTTTATTAATTTCAATATCTTCTGCCAACCAATCACCCACTTTTAAATTTTTTACACTTATTTTTTTTGTTAAAACTTTTTCTTGTAAGACCTTTGCAATTGAAAATAAAAAAGGTGTTAATATTAATAAAATTGGAATTAAAATTAATAGAGAAGAAATAAAAATTAATGGAATTGTTATTATTGAAGTAATTAAAAAGAATTTTATTTTATTTTTTCTTAATTCTTTTTTAGTTTCTTCTTTTATTCTTCTAAAATTTTTAAAATAAAGAAATATTGAGAAAAAAAGACCATAAAAACTTCCAGAAAAGATTAACAATATTAAAAACAAAAAAATATTTGAAAATATTAAATTAAATTGTGTAGTTACAAATAGAGGAGTTAATGCTAAAAGTAGATGATAATCTCCTCCTGCAAAAATATTTGAATAATAAAGTATGTTTGCGAATAAAAAAATTCCAATAAAAGTCATCAAAAAATAAAATAAAATAAAATATTCTTTTGTAATTATTGACTCTATTAAAATATAGATAGTACCTGAAATAAAAATTAACAAGTTTAACCAATTGTCTATCTCTTTTCGTTTAATATCTTGTATTATCGCTAGTATTAACCCAAAAGAAATAACTCCTATTAAAAAAGAATTAACCATTTTTATTTTTATTTTTATTTTGTTCTTCTGTTTTTTCTAAGTCTATTGTTCTATACTTTCCACCACGTTTATAGACTCTATATTGCCTTTTTCTTTTAAGATCTTTTTTTGTTTTTCTTTTTTCTGTTGAACTTAATTTCATTTTTCTTTTTTTAACAATTTATATTATATTCTTTATCATAAACATAATCTAATATTGTTTTAAATTTTACTTTTTCAAATTGATTATTCTCTGAATTTGTGGATTCTAAAATCACTCTTTTATTTAATGTTTTTCTATATACAATTAAATTTTTTTCATCAATTTTAAATTCATATAAGTTTTTACAAAAATTTATCCAACTCTCTTGATTTTGCCAACTTGATTCTGTTATTATTTGTTCGTCAATATATAAATCTTTTTTAATATAATTAGAATAAGGTTCTAATCTTTCACAAAAAAGAGTCTTATCTAATTCTTCTTCTATTATTTTATCACAAAATATTTCTTTAATTAATTTTTCTTCATTATACTCAAAAATTTTTTGTTCATCTTCTATTAATAATACATTTACTGGTGAAGTTAAAGAAGAATTTATATTTTTTTGATTTTGAATATAACCATAAAAGACTAAACCTAAAAAGAATAATGTAATTAATACTAAATATAATGAAAATAATTGTGCTTTTTTATTTTTCATTTTAAAACCTCTTTGTGAGAATTTATTTGTATAGAATAAACATTTTCGTTTTGATCTAAAATATTTAAACTTTCTTCGTAATTTGATTCTTTTAATTTATCTAATAAATTATATATCTCTTCTGAAATTATTACTCTTGAATTATCTTCTAATTGGAGATTATAAATTGTTGTACCATGTCCTGATTTTGAGTCTAATTTAAGCGAATTTAATAAAATTAATTTTTCTTCTTGTATAAAATATAGCTCTTTTTTAATATCTAATAATTTAATTAAGTTTAGGTTATTATTTTTTATTTCAAATATCCTATAATCTTCTTGAAGGTATTGGTTATTTGATTTATCTTTTGTATTTTGTTCTAATGTTTGATTAAATAATATTAGATAAGAATCTAATTTTAATTTTTCTTGACTTGAGGGGTTTTGATTTGGTCCCTTGATAACTGAACTAAAAACTAAAGAAAGAATTAATAAAACTACAATAATTATTGTTGCTACAAATAATGATAAAAAACTTCCGATTAATGCTTTTTTATTCATTTATATAAACCTCTAAATTTAATTGTTTTTCTTCTCCATTAAGTAAAATTTTATTTTGAATAGAAGAATATCCTTGTTTAAAATCTCCTAATGCATTAGGGTTTGTTTTCATGATTTCATTTACCCAAGATTTTCCATCATCTCCGAACATTAATGTTTCTTCATTTAATTTTATTCTTATAAAATATTTATTGTAAAGTTCTTCTTCAGAATTATATTTAAAATTACAATATTCTAATATATTTGAATTAAAATTTTCTTTTATTTCTTTAATATTAAATTCTTCTGAATCTAATATACAATTTGTTATTTTTTTAGAAAGAATTATTGCTTCACTATCTTTTACATTTGTATTAGGCATATATATTCCATTTGATATACCCATAATCAATAATACTACTATTGTCAATAAAAAAATTCGATACATCATAACAATTGATTCACCTATTGCTTCTGCTTTTTTGTTCTTCATGTTATTTGAATAATATATTTATTTTGATTAGAATCTTCAATTAATTGAACATTATGTTGTGTTAGAATAGGGTATCCGTTTACAGAAACAAGTCCATCTATTTGAACAAAAATTTTATTTTCTTTTATTTCTATTTTATTAATATATCCATTAACATTATTTTTTTGAATAATAAAACTCATTCCAGGAATAGCAGAATCTATTAAAAGTGCTGTTTGTTTTTCTAATATTTGTTGTTTTACATTTCTACTATCTATTTTTGAAGACAAATTTAAAATAAATAATGTTGTAATTAATAAAATTAAAATTAAATGAGTAATAATCTCTTGCATATTTGTTCCTTTTTTGTTTTTCATTTTATTTAAAGAAATTAAATAGTGAATAAATTCCAATTGAAGTTGCAACTATTATTGCTATGTAAATTATCCATTTAATTATTTCATCTGTTGATTGTGCTTTTTTAGGTTTCATAATTTTCAGAAATACACCTCTCAATTTTTAAAGAAATATCATTATAATCTAATTCTCCTTCTTTATACCTTTCTAAGTCTTCTCCCTCTAATTTACTTAGATATTTTTCATTTAATTCTATTAAACAGTTATTTACTAATTCAAAATTAGTGTCAATACAATAAGAAATAATTTGTTTTTCTATTAGTTTATTGTTTGTGCTTGGAGAAGGTAAATAATTAATTTTGTCGTTAAATAAGTCAGAATGTGGTTCATTTTCAATCAATTTTTTACATTCTATTTGCTTATTATTAAATTCTTCTTGTGTTAATTCTAATTCCCCTAATTTTTCATTTATTCTTTTTTTTAAAGATTCAATCGTTTCTAAAGGAAAAAGAGAGCATTGTTCTATATAACTTTGCTTTTCTAAATCTCCTAGAAAAAGGATTTCAATATTATTTAAATAAGATATACAGTTTTCCGTTTTAATATTTTCTAAATTTCCTTCCTCTATTATATTAAATTGGTAATTTTCATTTTCATAATTTATTTTAATATATGTTTTTTTGTATAAAGGAATAACATTAAAATTTTCAATATTTTCTTTAACAGTTAAACAATGATTATCACAAATAATAGTTTCTTCTACTAAATTTTTAGTAGTACAGATACATACTTTTTTATTTTTATTAAAAAAATAATAATTTCCTCGAGGATTGTCAACTAATTTAATTCTATTATTCTCTTGAAAATTAACTAAGAAATATTCTTCTTCATTTGAAAGCCTTTGTTGTATGATTATTTCTGAAGTTGAATATTTTTTTGCTTCTTCTAAAGAATTTTTTACTTGATTAATCAAACTTTCGGATATTTGATCTGATCGATTTTCTTTTGTTAAAAAAGATAAAGCTAATGATAAAAGAGTTACTACAACAATAACTCCTATAATCAATCCAATAGATGTTTCTGATAATAGGGCTGAACCTCTTTTATTGTAATACATGATATTATTAGATTTATTTGATTAATAAAAATATTGGTTTATCCTATTTTTTAAATTTATTTTTTATATGATTCTAATTTTCAATTTTTATGAATTTAAAATTTAAAAAAATTCTTTTTGGAAGTTTGATTGGTTTAAATTTGTTGTTTCCTTCTTATACAAAAACATATGATTTTTTATCTTCTGGAGAAGAAAGGTGTTTAATTTATGATTCTCCTATAATTAATAGTTTAGATAATACTTTTGGTAAAAAGGATTTAGAATCAAAATTATTCTATGATACTGGTGACTTTATTGATTCATTTGAACAAGATTCTATTAATTATGGAAAATATATTGGTACAAATGATTTTGATGATTCTAGTGGTTTTTATTTTTATTTTAAGAAAAATTCAAATAATTCTTTTAGTTTTTCTTATTTTAATAGAGGGAATAATTCAATTAGTTTAGAAGATAGAACTAAACTTTTATTTAGAGATTATCTTTTTGTTGAAGATAGAAATAATACTCATTTATATCTTGTTTTGCCAAAAGAAGTTTATTTAGAAGAATTAGAACAAAATTTATTAGTTTTAAAAAATAATTTTTCTCAAACATCAGTAATTAAGGCTTATCCTAATGAAGAAACTAAAACTTACAAATTTTTTAAAAAATTAGATAATTATACTGAAGATAAATTGAATAATCTTGAAAGAAATATAATTAAATTAGAAGATTTTGAAAAAAAATATTTTTCTAATGTTCCTAATGATAGCCCTTATGTTTCCCTTCTTAGAAAAGTTCCAGGAAAAGTGGGTAAATTAATAGACTATACTGTTTTTTTGAGTAAACTTTTTAGTGAGATTAAAGAAGATCAAAGAAAAAGAATATTTCAAGAAGATTTTGGAGAAAATTATAATATCTATAAAATTCCTTTTTATAGTAGTGAAAAAGAGTTTAATCCTTTTGTTGTAGGTAGAGAAATAAAATGGGATTTAAATTTAAACGACCTTAAATGGTATAATATTGGTTATTTAGCAATCCCTTTAATTACGTTTAATCAACAAAAAGAAACTTTAGAACAAACTTCTTTAGAAAATTTATTATTTAAGTTTGAATTAAATCCTTTTTTATAATTTACCAACATCTTTCATTTAAATAATCTATAATACTATTGGTATTTTCTTTTTGTTCTTTTAATTCATTTATTTGTGAATCAGTTATATAATAGCTTTTATCTTCAATATCTATTTCTTCCCAAAACCCATTTTTCAATTCAAACATCTTTAAATATTGGGAATTTATTCCCAGAACATCTATATTTATATCCTTTGAAATACCATATTTATTGTTAATTGTTAATATTTTCCGTTCATCATTGTATTCAAATATTTCTAATTTCTTTTCTTGTTTAGAAATATAATCTTTAAAAAGTTGGTCTATAATTCTTTTTTCTTTTTCATTTTGTATTATATTTGAATATAGAGAATCATAAAATTCTTCTATGTTATAATCATTTACAATGTCAAAATAAATTCCATCTTGAATCTTTTGTGGTGAATTTAGACTACCAGTTAAACGACCAATGGTAACACTACTTTCAGGACTATATATTTTGCCACCAGTTAAAACTCCGCCTGTAGATAACCTGCTTATTTCAAGGGCCATCTCATATATTTTTTTATTTTTTAAATCATCCCATTTTCTATCTTTTTCATCCCTATATAAAACATTTTTATACCAAATTTCTCCTTCTTTTTTAAACAATGTTCCGTAAAGATATCTTTCAAGAGCCTGAGGATTATGGTTATAATTATTTACAAAGATATAATAAATATCATTTTGAGAAAATATTTTATTTAAAATACTTTCTTGTTCTATGTTCTCTTTTATTTTTTGACATGTTTTAACTTTTTCAAAATTATTAATTTTTTTTGGGCAATAATTATTATAACAAACTATCTTCTCTGAACTTCTTGATTTGATTATTCTTACTGCTATGGGACATTCACAATCATCTCCATCTGAATTGCAGTAATATTCTTTATTACAAATGATTTTGCCTTCTTGATTTTGTAAATTTAAATTTACTTTTTCAATATATTTTTTAAATGTTGTAGGTCTTATCTCAAGAATACATTCTTCTAAATATTTATGGTTTCTAATCCATTCTTTTTGATATGAATCAAAATAATCTTCATACTCTGAAATGAATTTTATTTTATTCTCTTCTGTCACATGCCCTACAACATTTAAAGAATACCATAATCTTCCAAATTCATCTAAATATGCACTATTTTGTTTATTATTCTCAATATATAAATACCATTTATGATAAGGATATTTTTCAAAAGGTTTTTCTATGTCATTTGATAATAAAGGATAGTATGATGAAAGACCTCCTGAAGTTTCTATATTAAAATAAGTGTTTTGACAATATGAAGGATTTATATTTGTTTTTTCATCACAATAATATCCTGTTGGACATTCTTCATTTGAATTACATACATTTTCAAACTCTTCTATTGTTTCTGGATTTATTTCTTTTAGAAAGTTTTCTAAGGTATTTAATAAAATATTAAAATTTTCGCTTGCTTCTACTTCTTTTTGAATTTCTTCTGGATTTGTTTTTTCTATTAAATTCCATCCTTCTTTTAATGCACTTTCAGCTCCCTCTATATTAGATTCTCCTACCCCTGTAGCTTCTAAATATTTGTATGTTCCTGTTGTATCTATTTTAAATCTTGAACTTGTGCCTATTTTTTCATTAAGAGTTAATTCACATTGATTTGGGCAGATTTCTAAACTTCCTTTAATTTTATTTTTAATTGTTATATCTATTTTATCTAGACATAATTCTCCATCTGTTGTTTCTCCTTTTTGATTAAAAAAAATTAATATTTTATCCATTTGAGAACCCATTTTTTGTATTCCATTAACTAACCAACCATTATATGCTCCTACAGCAATTAGGACAAGTAATAATAATGCCATAATAATTACAACTAATTTACTTACAGTCATTCCACCGCCTTCTTGTGCCATTAAAATCCAAACCTAAATATATTTTTAATTGAATTTATCATTTCAGTTCCTTTTCCACTAAGTAATATGTAAATTGCAAAAGCCATGATTGCTATAAACAAGAATAATAAAATCCCTTTGATAAGATAATCTATTTCTAAATCTCCTCTTTTATTTGATTTCATAAAATAATAATTGTTTTATATTTAATAAATATTTAGTTTAATTACAAAGGTTTGAACAAGTTTTTATTTCAAATCCTTCAAAAGATTGATGTGATAATGCTTCACAAGTTTCTTTTATTTGTGTTTTTTCGTTTATTATTAGTTTTTGAATATCCTTACAATATGTTTCAGTATCTTTTTGAAGACATGCTAATTCACATTTATTTTGAATTACTTCTATATTTTGATCATATGAACCTAAAATATTTATTCTTTGTCCTATTGTTCTCCATTGTCCTGTTATACTTATTATTACTACAACAAATACAACTAAAATTAGAATTAGTGTAACAATCAAATTTATTTGTGCTTTTTTGAATTGCATAAAAAAGATTAGAAATTAAATTTAATAAATGTTTTGAAAAAATAATATTTAACAAAGACCAGGACAATCTTCAAAAATATTTGTTAATCCTAAATTTTCATTTGTTGCTAAAGTATTACAATTTATATCAAGATATTCAGGTTCATAGTCTTCTGTTTCTTCTTCGTCTTGATTAGTAATATAAGATACTTTAGAACCATCTTCTTTTGTAACTTCTCTTTTCATATTACAAAATCCATATGTGTCTTGACTTTGACATGCCATTGAACATGCTTGGGCAATATCATTAACATTTGCTTTTCCACCGCCAAATATATTTACTCTACTCCAAAAATTACCCCAACCAGTTGAGAAACCATATATTAAGAATACTAAAATAACAACTGCTAGAACTATTGCGATAATAGTTGTAATTGTCATTTCACCCTTTTTCATATTTTATTTAAAGGTTATTTCTTTATAAATGTTTTTATTTAAAATGAGGAGAGGAGGATTTGAACCCCCGTAGGCAAATGCCATCAGGTCCTAAGCCTGACCCGTTTGACCGCTCCGGCATCTCCTCATATATTTCTTTTTGATTTAATTAATTAATAAGTTTAATGGAATTGTTATCTAAAGGACTAAATTTAAATATTCTTGTTATTTGTTTTTATTAATATGTTATTAAAAAAAGGTGATAAGAATGGTCAAGTTACTCTTTTTATTATAATTAGTATATTAATTGTAAGTTCTGTTATTCTTTTTTTTATGTTTAAAGATAATTTTTTTGATAAAAATATTGATCCTGAATTTAAACCTTTATATAATAGTTATATTGATTGTATTAAAGGTACAACAAAAGAAGGAATTTATTTAATGGGTCAGCAAGGAGGATACATTGAATTACCTAATTTTGAGCAAGGTAGTAGGTTTATGCCTTTTTCTTCCCAATTAGATTTTTTAGGTCAAAAAATACCTTATTGGTTTTATGTTTCTGGAAACAATTTAATTAGAAAACAAATTCCTTCAAAAGAAAATATGGAACATCAATTAGAAGAATTTATTTCAGATAGGCTTGATTTTTGTGATTTAAGTGTTTATGAATCTCAAGGTTTTAATTATATCTTAAATGATTCAGGAGATGTTGATGTTAAAATAAATGATTTAAGTGTAGAAGTATATATTAATAATAATTTAAATTTTTATTTCAATGATAAAAGTGCTTTAGTTAGTACACATGAATTTAGTATTCCTTCTAAATTGGGTAAATTTTACTCTTCTTCAGTTGAAATTTATGATTATGAAATGCAAATTGCTTTTTTAGAGAAATATGCTTATGATGTTTTAATGAATTATGTTCCTGTAGTCGGTTTTGAATTACAATGTAGCCCATTAATCTTTAATGAAGAAGAAATAAAACAAAATATTACTAATGGTCTTGTTGCAAATATTAATTCAATTAAGATGAAAGGAAACTATTATCAGTTAAATGATATAAAAGAAGAATATTTTGTTGTTGATTTGGGTAAAGATTCTTTTGATGAATTAGTTAATGTATTTTATAATCCTAATTGGCCTTTAAAATTAGAAATTAATGGTGATTTAATTAATGAACCTGTGGGATTACAAGAAGGTTTAGAAATGTTAGGTTTTTGTTATGTTCCATATAAATTAAATTATGATCTTGTTTTTCCAGTGTTAATTCAATTTATTGAAGACGATTTTATATTTCAATATCCAATAAATGTTATCATTGAAAATACTCAGGTGAGAGAGAGTATCAATCAAAGCTTTTTTGAATCTGAATCTAATTATTATGATGTTTGTAATTATAAAAAATCTAATTTAATTGTTAATAGTTATGATTATAATTTAAATCCTTTAGAGTCTTCTTTAACCTTTAAGTGTTTAGATAGTAATTGTTATTTAGGAGAATCAAAATTAGAAGGATCTTTTGCAACATTTAATGATAAGGTTCCACAATGTGTTAATGGGTTACTTCTTGTTAATTCAGAAGGGTATTTAGAAACACAAAAAATAATTTCTACAAATGAAGATTTAATATTAGATATTTGGTTAAAGAAAAAATATAATTTTAATTTAAAAATGACTAATTTAGATAATGAAAAAGCATTAATTAGTTTTGAAGGAGAAGACTATTCAACTAGTATTGTTTATCCAGAGATAAAGAGTTTAGAATTAGTAGAAGATAACTATAATATTAGTATATTTGTTTATTCTGACAGTTCTTTGGTTTTACCTGAAGTAAATGAAGAACTTTGTGTAAATGTTCCTGTTGGTGGCATGGGTAGTGTTTTTGGTTATGAAGAAGAAAAATGTGAAAATATAAATATTCCTTCAATGAACATAGATTCTGCTATTGTGGGAGGTGGAAGTTTAGTTAATTATTATATTACAGAAGATATTTTAATGAATTCCAAAAACTTAAATATTGTACCTACCTTATTTGATTTACCTAAGAATCTAAATGAATTGCAAGAAAATTATATTAAAGTGGAGGACTCAACTGTTTATTTAAACTTTAATTAAAATGGTCAAACAAAAAATATTTTTTCTTTTAACTTTAATTTTATTTTCAATTTCATTTTCATTAGGCTCAACAAGTTATTTTAATTATGATGACCTTTATAATGGTGTATTAGATTCTGGAAATTGTAATTCTGGAGAAAATTCTGATTTTTTAATTATGATTCCACCGAATGGTTGTCAACCAAGTGTTGTAAGAAGTGATTTATTATCTAGTCAAAATACTCCTGTTTTTTGTCAATTAGAAGCAATTAAATTAAATCCTTTAATTGAATCTGCAAGTATCTCTTCTATTTCTTTTCAGGGAGATTATCCTGAAGAAGTTGCAGGAATAAGTTTTCACCCGACAAGAGCTGCAATAAAAAATTATAATAGTTTAGCAGATGATTCAATTTCTAAAAATATTGGTTATGTTGTAATTTTATTAAAAAAACAACCAAATGAATCAAAAATGGAAGATTGGGTTAATGGTGTTTTAACTGCAAATATTAAATATGATTATCAAAAAACTTATGGTGTTGGTCAATCTGATTTTTATTTAGATATGAATGATAATTCTAATTGGGATAATGTTTTTAATAGATATAATTTTTGGTCTGGTAGAGGATATTTAAGACTAAAGTCTGTAGGGTCTGATTCTGCAAATATTGAAATCTTGGAAAATAAAGATAAAGTCTATACTAATGTTATATTAGATGAAGGAAATACAAGTAATATTATTTATTTTCCTGGAGATTATTGTAAGGCTGGTTTTAAACTAAAATTAAATGAAATCACTTCTGCAAAAGATGAAGTTTTATTAAATATTAATGGTGAATCTTTTTGGGTTAGAGAAGGTTCAAGGATAGCAAATAATAATTGTATTGTTAAAGAAATAAACTTAAAAGATGAAACTAAAAAAGATGTTAAAATTAATTGTCCGGGAAATACTTTTACTTTAACTATAAATATTAATTCAGATGAACAAGTTGATGATAAAGAAAACTCAAAAGAGATAAATGATTATTTAAAAGAAGCTCAAAAAAACTTAGAACTTTTATTAAATAGTTATCCTAATGAAAAAAATAATGCAAATTCTTTTTTTGGAGAAATAGCTTTACTTAAACAGATAGAATTAACCAATAAAAATAAACAAATTCAATTAGAATTAATAGATTTATTTTTAAAAAATTATCCTACTTCTAAAAATTATGAATATTTACAAGATTTAAAAAATAATTATTTAGATTATAATTATTCTTTAGCTGAAAATTCATTTAAATTAAATAATAATAATTACTTTATTTCTTTTAGAAATTTTATTTCAGTTGATAATTCTAATAAAAATACTGCATTTAGTATTAATAGTGTTTCAATAGGTCCTGTTAACGAAAATTGGAAGCAAAATTATGACAAAGGTATTTTAACATTAAAAGAAATTGAACATGATTTTCTTGTCTTTGAATTTAAGGATTTTGAGGATAAGATAACAATATTTGAAGTTTATGAAGGTGAAGAAAAAGAGATTAATAATTTGAAAATTAATATTAAGAATATTAATACTGTTAGAACAGCTCATGTTAGTCTTTTACCAGTAATAGAATCTGATTATTCTAAAGCGAATTTTACATTTAAGATTGGTATTGAAAAAAGATTAATTCAAATAAGCCCTGAAGTTGCTCAAGACAGAATAGAGTCTTTAAATAAAACAATCAATTCTTTAGATAAATTTATTGAAGGATTTGACAAAACTTTAAGTGCTTGGAAGGGAACTTGTGTTACAACTAGTGCTATTTTAAATGCTAAGGCATTTATTAGTGGATTTAGTGGTGAAGGAATTGCAAGAAAAGAAATAATGAATTATTATAAAACATATTGTGATTCTTTAATTTCTCAAGGAGATTCTTCTTTTAGAACAAGAGAAGGATGTTATTTTGAACATTCTGATGAAATTGAACAAAATGTTAAATCATATAAAGATAGTTTAGGAAATGTTAATGAAATAATCAAAGATGTTCAAAAAAAAGAAGGAATTGTTGAAGCTAATTCTATTGTAAAAAATGATGAATATATTCAAGAATTAAAAGGAAAAATAACTAATCCGGATATTGATAAAGAAAATTTATATACTGTGACTCAAGTTAGAACTGCTTTGTTATATCAAGATTTATTAAAACAAGATTCAAGTTGTACTTCTGTTTCTTGT